>ERZ778021.636-NODE-636-length-56696-cov-9.578415_pt1 | contig 56696 bp, 45 predicted proteins | sample MGYA00375751_ERZ778021 | MGnify/ENA primary metagenome ERZ778021 (study PRJEB29350, sample SAMN05389814) | bioreactor metagenome | isolation source: Thiocyanate stock bioreactor | place: South Africa: University of Cape Town | collected 2013-08-29 ... | reverse complement strand
ATCAGGATAGCGTTTTGTTGTGTTATTAGAGTTATATTCCCTGACTCCAAGTTCTAATTTATACAGATTCTGCTGAATAGAATCCTGTAAAGCCATATAATCTTTGGTGTTTAATACATCAAGCTTCTCGTTTATAGCATTATAAAATACTATAGCAGGATCTTTTGTTGATTTTGCTGATTTTATACTCTTTGAAAATTTATTATAATCGCTGAAAGCCGATTTATTGTATACATATTTTGCATAATCCTCATAATTACCTTTAAATTTCTTATCTATAATATTATATACAGAAGGAAGATATTCAGGTTTTATATATTTTCTGTAAGTTTTCAGCATTGCCACCATTGTTGCTTGATCAACATCAGAGTAGTAATTTTTATAGACTTCTTTTGCTTCTTTTAATAAGGAGTCTGTAGGTAAATTCTGTAAAGCTAATTTACTAAGTTGAGAAGCGATACGTGGTGTTTCAGTGCCATTCAAAAGAGCTTCTCGTAAATAATTCAAAGCGTGAAGGGTAGGGTATATCGATTTATAATTTTCTTCAAGTGAAGATAAAATATCTCCATACTTAATCTTTCTGTTTTCATCTTGATTAACCCAGTTGTTAAATGCTTGCTCTTCAGTTTGTTTCTTTGCAATTATTCCTAATCTTCTTATAGCCCTATTCATTCCTATACTGTTTTTCCAATAATTGGAACTGCCTGCATATTTATTAGCATAAGCTAAATTAACAGCCTCATTATCTTTCATAAACGATTTCCAAACAGCTTGCTTTTCTCCTCGAACATCTATACGTGCTTGATTGTCGGCATTCATGCGATTGAATAGTCCGTATGATGTGATATAACGCGAAGTACTGCCAGGATTACCTATAATCATTGCAAAATCACCTTCTTTATAACCTTCTAATGATACGGGAATAACTTTCTTTGGGGTATAAGGAATGTTGTTTTCGGAAAACTCAACAGCTTTGCCTACAGAATCTGAATAAATTCTAAAAACAGAGAAATCGCCTGTGTGACGAGGCCACATCCAATTATCTGTGTCACCACCAAACTTTCCTATGGAAGAAGGAGGTGTGTAAGCTAATCTGATGTCTTTAAACTCTTCATATACATATACATAAAATTCATTATCATTATAAAATGATTTAATTTGAACTATATAATCATTGTCTTTTTTGAGTTCGCTTTTTATTGCATTAATGACAGAATCTTGTTTCTCTATCCTTGATTTATAGCTGTTAACGTTCTGTAATGATGAAGTAATACGCTCCGTGACATCAGAAATGCTGATTAAAAATTTGACAGTCAGTCCGGGTACAGGAATTTCGTCTGACAGTTCTTTAGCGGTAAACCCATCTTTCAGATAATTATGTTCTACACTGCTGATTTTCTGAATTGCACCATAACCACAATGATGATTAGTGAAAATAAGTCCCTGATTAGAAACCACCACACCGGAACATCCACCGCCAAATACAATGACGGCATCTTTCAAACTTATACTATTTTCGCTATATATATCATTTTCAGAGAGAATACATCCCTTTTCATGCATTTTATATAGTAATGATTCGTCAATTTGTGGAAGCATCCACATTCCTTCGTCAGCTTTTATGTTAATAAAGCAAAGGACTAATAAGGACATTAGAAGTGTTTTTTTCATTTTCTATGTGTGTTTATATTTTTTAATCCATTTTGAATGTCATTCTGTGGTATACTGTTGTGCCGAATTCCTTTATTGCAGCTTTATGTTTTTTTGTAGGATATGCTTTGTTTTGTTTCCAATCATATTCCGAAAACTGATTGTGAAGCTTACACATTAATTCGTCCCTGTATGTTTTTGCAAGAATAGATGCAGCAGCTATAGAAAGATATTTGCCATCACCTTTAACTATCGTTTTATGTGGTACTTGTTTGTATGACTTAAATTTATTTCCATCGACAATAATAAACTCAGGACGTATGGGTAATTTATCAATTGCGTTGTGCATAGCCAATATAGAAGCATTCAAAATGTTGATTTTATCAATCGTTTGGTTATCTACTTCTGCGACTGCATAAGCTAAAGCTTCCTTTTCAATGATATTACGGAGATAATCACGTCGCTTTTCCGAAAGTTGTTTAGAGTCATTTAGTAAATCACATTGAAAATCATCAGGTAGAATGACTGCGGCAGCAACGACCGGTCCGGCTAAGCACCCTCTTCCTGCTTCATCACATCCGCATTCTAATATATGGTTTGAAAATCTTAATTCCAGCATCTTACTCTTTCTTTTCTGTGATTTCTTGCCATAAATTAGGAGCTATACTTTTTACAGGCTTGTATAGAATAGATGCTTCTTTACTCTCTTTTTCGATAAAAGAAAATTTTTCATTTAGAGTGTCGAAAATAATTAACACAATACTGACTAATAAAGCAAATTTCAAAGCACCAAACACACCACCTAAAATGGCATTGATAAAACCTAAAGATAGATTTTTAATAATGCCTTGTAGTATTCTGCTTGCAAAGAACAACAATATAGCTACCAATACAAAAATTATTACGAAGGCAATAGGTTGTGCAAGTTTTAGACTTATATCAAAATGTCCGCATACCCATGTGGCTACCAATGAAGAAAATAATTTACTTACGTATATGCCTAAAATTATGACAATCAACGATATTATCTCTTTGATTAATCCTCTAAATAAGCCAATAATAAAGCCAAGCAATATTGGGACTAATATGTATAAATCTAAAGCACTCATATGTTCAAAATGCAAATATAATATTAAAAATATTCCTATTGGCATACAATTTGATTTTTGCACGCCGTGCACATAATTTTTTTATTGTTTAACCCATTAATATTTCTGATTATGAACTCAATATATAGAAATTTACTCTTTTTATCAGTGACGGTTTTCTTTTTTAGTCAAATGCAAACTCAAGCTCAAGGTCATTCTAACAGCCAACCTTATCAGTATGACTTGAGTGATTATTTAGATTTAGAGGCTATTGCTACAGTCTTTGGAGAGTCGAAAACTATCGATGACTTTGAATACAAATTAAATGACTACAGAAATCAGGTTTCAAACCTCGATTTGAATAATGATGGTTATGTAGATTATCTGAGAGTTATTAAACAATACAATCGTAATACACATGTGATTTTAATACAGGCTGTGTTAGGTAGTAGTTACTATCAGGATGTTGCTTCAGTTGTTGTCGGTAAGGATGTATACGGCAGAGACTATATTCAATTCATTGGCGACTCATATTTATATGGTAATGATTATATTCTTGAACCTGTTTTTCAGAAACGTCCGAAAATTGTAAGGTGGTTATGGAATGAACCTAATTATGTTTATGTTTCAAAATATTATTGGGGTTACTATCCTACACATTTCAGACTAAGACCGATAATTCCTGTTCAGCATTATTTTAGTCATTTAAAATTATTTGTTAACGTGCATCATCATTATTATTATACATCTAAAGTTTTATTTCCTGTTTATATAGATGTAATTCATCCTTACAGAAGAAATGATTATTGGAAGAATCATCTTGATATTCGTTTTGAACAACGACATAAAGATTATAGAAATAAAGGACAATTTCAATATTATAAAGACAAGAAAAAACCTGATGTGAAAGATAAAGATGTAAGACATTCAGAGAGTTACAGACGACAGAACCAACAGCCTGCTGTAAGAACACCTCAAAGGGAGCAACCTGCTGTAAGAGTACCTCAAAAAGAACAGCCTGTTATAAAACCACAAAAAGATAATAAAGCGACACCTGCTACTACAAGAGAAAACAGAATAACTGTAAAACCTCAGCAGGAAAAAAAGACTCCTCGAGTGAATGAAAGGAAGTCTACACCAACAAGAGAGGTGAAACCTGAAGCACAAAAGCAAAAAGTAGAAGCAAGTAAAAAAGTCGAAACAAGTAAGAAAGTAGAAGCAAGTAAGAAAGTTGAATCTACATCAAATAAGAGTACTCCTTCTGGTAGGAGTAGTAATACAGAAAGAAAGCCCACAACAAACACAGGTGGAAGAAGATAAGGTGTAATAAGATTAGTTTAGTTTAGTTAACATGAGGGGGCTGATTATTTAGCTCCCTTTTTAATTGTATGATAATAAGCTAAATATTCTTGTTCGGTCTGCCCGGGTGTAGGGATTAATTCGGCTTTATGCAAACAATTGAGTGCATGCAAATCCATAATTGTACTATAACCGGAGCGACATACAATTTTATGAGCATTTATAAGGCAGATGGCTAAGTTTTTAGTATCCAAATGAGATAGTATATACAGATTTTTATTTTCAGAATTTTCATGTGTAAAGTGATTTGTGTCTTTAGGTAGTCCCTGTATTATTAATGTTTTGTCTTCTGAATTAGAATATTTTTCAACCATCTGTTTCTCAAATATCGTTCGCTGAGGTTCAGGTCCTGATATTATCACTACAACATCAAAAATATCCTTTTTTGTGTCAATATCCTTAATGTCTATACCATAAAATCTTGAAAGAGGGTTGATGAACTTAGCGTTTTTTGGTAAAGGGTATTTATGTGATAAATCACCACTTAAATTGTCTTCTCCCTCATAATCAGGAATCCAACATTCATTATATTTGTTTATGAAGAAACGATGAATTAACCATAAAATCGGCTCTAAAAATTTAAGATTTGCAGGAGCTTTTATCATCAACTGATGAGTTATGTAAATAGATTGTATTGTTTTACTCCACAATCCAAATCTATTGTCTGAAATAACTGTGTTAATTTGATGTTGTTTGATGATTTTTTTTAGATAGAAATGTTCGCGATAGATACCGTACAGTATTTTAGGTATATTGTATATCATTGCGAATACTTGAGATTTTTTTTTGCTGTACTTGATATTATAAGATGGAAGTTCGATGTACGTTAAATTAGGAAACTTATCAGAAAACTCATTTTTTAATAAACATAAAGGATGACCATCTGAAGCAATGATTATTTTATGATCATCCGCAATAAGTTTATTGATTATTGGTATGCAGCGTGTTGCATGACCTAAGCCCCAATTAATAGGTGCGATTAGCACTTTATTTCCTACATTCATTTACAGTACTTTCTATATTACCATCAGCAATATAAGTTCTTATAATATCGCCGGTTTTTACTTCATCAATAGATGTTAGTCTTTTTCCATTAAGAGTTGTGATTGTATATCCGTATTTTAATAGAAAAGAAGGAGAATGTCGCTCAATCTTACTCTCAATAAGCATAAGTTTGTTTGTTTCATTTGAAATTGCAAGTCGGATTGATTGTGTAAGTCTCGATTTTTGCTTTTCTAAGAATATCTTTTTTGCTGATGACTTATTTAAAAGTGCGTGCCTTATTCTCCAGCCGAAATCAGTTACTTTCTTTTGATGATTTTGTATCTTTTGCCTAAGTAATTGGTAAATTGCCGTATATGTATCTAATAGATTAGTCTCAGCATTTTGCATAGTATCAATAAGTAATGTAGCTGCGGCAGTCGGAGTTTTTACAGAAGTATGTGCCACCAAATCGACAATGGATAAGTCGCGCTGATGACCGATACCGGCAATAACAGGCAAAGGAAACTGTGCACAGTGAGAAGCTAATTCATATGAGTCGAAACATGCCAAGTCGGTTGTTGCTCCACCACCCCTAATCATAACTACCACATCAAATTTATCAATATGATAACTAATTTTATCTAATGCCTCGATTATGGAATCGGCAGCCTGATCGCCTTGCATTATTGCGGGAAATAGTTTCCTGTAGAAGATAAAGCCTTCAGAGTTGTTGTCTAATTGATTACAGAAATCATCATATCCTGCTGCTGTAGCTGATGATATAATTGCGATGCGTTGCGGTAAGACTGGTATTTGAAGTCCTTTGTTCATATCAATTACACCATCTTTTTCTAGCAGGCGAATAATTTCTTGTCGCCGCTTTGCCAATTCTCCTAAGGTAAAAGTAGGGTCGATATCTTTTACATTCAGACTTAATCCAAACACATCATGAAACTCCACAGTCACAGCAACTAAAACCTTTAATCCCGCTTTCAGCGTTTGACCAGTATTTTCTTCAAAATAAGATTTTATCATTCTGTAAGTGTTCACCCATATATTGCCACGAATCTTTGCTTTTAAAGTATCTGTATGTGAGTCTTTTTCAATAAATTCAAGATAACAATGACCGTTTGAATGCTCTCGGAACTCACTGATTTCAGCTCTAATCCATATAGATTCTTCGAAATTAACTTTTACAACACTGTTAATAAACTGAGTAAGTTCAAATAAAGAATATGATTTTATGTCCATGTTTTTTTATTCAGGAATGATGATTTTTGAGACTATACGTTTTGATTTATCATTGATTTGGATAATATAAACACCTTTTGACAGGCTAGCCAGACTGATTATTTCATTCTTGCTTCTGACAGGTAGAGTTAAAACTATATTACCGGTTACATTAACAAAACTTATTGTGGCAAATTCTATTTCTATCATTGAATTCAAGCTGATATTCAATTCTTTTAAGTTATAATCGTATTTAAAACTAATGTATTTATTATCATTAAGTTCTAATTGCGAGTTGGTGATAACTTGGTTGATCACTTTATTGAAATCAGGTATGCCATATCCGTATCTATCATCAGGATTTGTATATTTACTCGAAGATGCAATAATGTGTTGTCTAATAAAATCGACACTATATGCACCCGGCAAGTTTTCTTTGCAATACTGAAGAAAACAAGCAGTCATACCCGTAATAATTGGAGATGAATAGGAAGTGCCACTGCCAGTAACAACGCTGCCTGATTGGTTTACGAGTGAATTGCCCCAGCCGACAGCACAGACATCCGGTTTTATTCTTTCATCGACAGTCGGACCATATGACGACCATGAAGCAATTGTTCCGCCGGTATTTACTGCTCCAACCGTTAAAATACCATCAGCATCAGAAGGTGCCGATATGTATTTCCAGGGATTTGTGCCTTCATTGCCGACACTTGAGCATACAATAATACCTTTTTGCGAAGCCATATTTGCAGCGCGACTTGCTCTCGAAACCATACCATTCATGTCGGAATAAGTGTAGTTTAATGATGCATCATCGAACTCAAAATATCCAAGTGATGAGTTTACTATGTCAACACCCGCACTGTCAGCATATTCAATTCCACTTACCCAAAAGTCAACCTCGAAAAGATATTCAGAAGGTACATATTCAGTTTGTATCAACAAATAAGATGCATGTGGTGCAACACCCAAAAACTGAGAAGGCAAATTAGCAGTCATAATAGACAAAACATTTGCACCGTGTGCATCTTCCTGATAAACATCAATATCATGACTTATAATACTTTTTTCACCAATCAGTCTGTTTTGTAATCGTAAGCTGTCGAAAGCAATATTAGTATCAACATTTTTAAACCCTGCATCTATTACTCCAATCAGAATATTTTTACCGGTATAGCCTAAATTATGTAATACAGAGCCATTTAACTGATTTGTCTGAGCTGCTGCTGAGCCATAATTAAATTCATTTTTTACTCGTTTAGTACGACGAGGAGCTTCTGATGGAGTAGATAATATTTTGCCTGTATATTTTGCCTCCTTAACAAACGACAACTCTCGAATAGAACTCACTATAGATGTATCTTCCATCATAACAGTAACACCATTCATCCATTTACTTTTAGAGTGAACATTCACACCTTTAGCCTCTATTTGAGAAATATAGCTTGAATTTACCGGTAAATCAGTCGAGTCAATCGATATAGATTGTTCAATACGCCTTTGAAGAGATTTGGAACTTAGATACTCTGATGGGTTATCTAATGAAAATTCGGAATTATTCTTATCTGCAAGCTGAATGTAAAAAAAATACTTATCAGCAGGGAAAATATTACTTATTAGTATGAATATATATATAAGTAATAGTGTGTATCTTATTGTGTTATTGTTTATTATCATTAGCTATAAATAATCGATACAAATATACATTTTTTATTGAAAACCATGAAAATGAGAATTAAGTAAACATGCTTTAAAATAAATTGAAAAATCATCACTTTTATATAAATAATTGTAAAAAAACAATTATCTTAGCACTTTCTTTTTACAAATAAAAATAATTACTAACTAAAAAATTAATTTATGAATTTTAAGAGCTTTATTATCTTGTTTTTAGCAACAAGTTTGTTCGTCCTGCATGGATGTACTGAAGAGCAATCAGAGTTAAATCTGTCCTCTATTGAGAATTTTGTTACAATTTCAGGTAAAGTAGTGTATAATACAGGGGTAGATGCAGAATCTACTAATTATACCTTAGAGACAACCAGACCGGCGGCAGGGCGTAAAGTGTTTGTCGAAGTAGCTTATAGTCAGTATGTTAGCGGGTCTACAGGTAATAAAATCTTCGAAACAGAAACAGATGAAAACGGTGAATTTTCAATTGAGATTCCAACGATTAGTGTAGGTATTACGGCTAATCTCAGATTAGAAGTATTTACGGCCAACTTTAACACGTATGAAGGTATGGAAGATTACAAACCCGTCTTCAAAACAGAATTAAGAAAATATGAAATATCACTACCTCCCCTTACCGGGCTTAAACCAGGAGCTTTTTCATTCCCTAATCACATAGAGTATAATTCCACGGTTATTGATCTTGAAGGCTTTGAAAAAGAAATTACTTTAAGTGGGAATGTACAGTTGGCTTATGAGTCGGCTTATCGAGTTGGAGCTTACCAAGCAGCACCATCTCGTACAGTAGAATTAGAAATTGTCTATGATCCGTTTGGCTCTCCTCAAACATTTACGTATGGTGCAACTACCAATACTAATGGGGATTACAGTCTGACTATTCCTTTAAAATCTTATAAAGATGGCTTTAGAATTAATAAAATTTCCACTTTAGGTTTTGCTAAAGAAGACTATACTCATTATTCAAAACCGGGGGAATCCATCAATCTAAAGGGTGCGTATTTAACTACGAACGCTACCGGTTTCCCTCTTACTTTAATTAATATTGTGGAAGGAATACCTTGTGATGTAGGAAGGCAATATTTAAAGTTCACACCAAATTACAATAACGGATTACCATCTTTAGGCAAACCTGAAACATGGTCAGATGATTTACCGGGCTGGACTGTAGTGACTAATAGCACACATTCTTTAACCATTAAGGGAGCTGTTAAATTAGCAGTACAATCAAAAAACAACAGCACCTCTAACTGGGAAGCAAGCTGGACATCTGCTCGCAATCGTGATGTAAAAGTAAGTGTTAATGGTATCAGCTATGATTATGTAACGGATGCCGCCGGAGAGTTTACCTTTACTTTACCAAGTGCTACAATACCTGCATCAAGAACCATCAGTATTATACCTGAAGATGATGAGGTTAGTGTGAACTTCATACACCATCCAAATACATCTACTGACGAGGAGAGCACCATCAAAGGAAGATACTTTTATGCAAACAATGCAAATGATAAGATTGTAGTCAAGAGCGAAGAAGGCAATATTTATGAAGTTGCAATATCTGCAAAAATGTTCTTTACTCCGAATATAGCACCTACAGGTTGGGGCTTCTATAATTGGAATGCTATTATAAATCAATAGTTTAGCGCGCATTAAACTCTTATGTAAAATATAAATTATTACAGAATGAAATTACAGAATATTAAAATAATCTTAGCTTCCTTGTTGGTTTTAGTATCCATACATGTTGTTGCTGAAGATAAACAAACAAGGGAAACTCCCATATTACCAAAAGCTGGCGACATTGGGTTAGGTATTGATTTAGTACCTGTATTAGATTATGTAGGTAATATGTTCAACGGCAATACTTTCAATAGCTTAAATTCATTTGGCGGTGAGCCTGTTTTAATTGCAGGACCATTTGCACCTAATTTAGCTATCAGAGGGAAGTATATGTATACAGATAATATGGCTTTACGTTTAAGTTTTGCTACACTTGGCAGGACTTATAATCAAAAACTATATATAAGAGATGATGCTGCTTTTTTCCACGATCCTTTATCAGAAGCTAAGTTAATCGATGTATATAAACATCACCGTACAGGTATGGAAATAGCTTTAGGATCTGAGTGGAGAAGAGGGTATAATCGTATACAAGGTTATGCGGGTGCAGACTTAATCTTTGGATTTGAAAGAACTACCGATACTTATGAATATGCAAACTTAATTACAGAAATCAATCAAACGCCATCAAGAACGGCAGGGCTTTTTAATGTACCTCCTACTCCTATAGCTGTTCCTTATTGGACTCAGGCTTATGTTACTGGAAGGTATCATGATGGCAATAATCTTTTTGTAGGCTTGGGAGCTGTAGTTGGAGTAGAGTATTTCATATCATCACATCTATCATTAGGTGGAGAAGTAAGTCTTTATGCGCTGCAAATGTTTAGTCGCCAATCATATCAGGAACAAGAGGGATTTAATACGCTTACCAATAAGGTAGAAAAGCGAACAGAATTGCTTTCACCAGGCAGTAATGGATTCGCTTTTGGCACTGATAATTTAGGTGGTAAGCTTTATATGATGTTTTATTTTTAAATAGCGACTTGAAGATAGTCTTTTAAATAAATCGCAGGTTAAGCAAGATTCAATTTTTTAGCTAACCTGCGATTTTTACATTAGTAATCATTAAAACATTTTTTGATTTTAAGCGTTTTATGTGAAAACAAACGATATGACAGATACTCCTGATAATCCAATAATTTGTGCTTGCCTCGAAATATCTAAAAACGATGTCATTCAAGGCATTAAAGAAAACGATTGTAAAACTATAGAAGATGTAGTTGACGCTATTGGTATCGGAGCTGTATGTGGAGCTTGTTTAGATGATATTCAGGAAATACTTGATGAAGTTAATGGGGAAGATTAACTTTTTTATGAAAAATATTTGATTAACTTTGTCAAAAATTTATATCGTATGAAAGTTTTAGTAAATAGTTTACAATTATCATGTAATCATTCTAACATTAGAAAGAAAATGAATGATAATAAATTGCATTTTGATAACCAATGGCAAGATGCAATTTCGGGAGAGGAGTTTGTGAAATTATCTCATAAGCATATCGAAAAATTGTGGAGTGAAAACCGAAAAGAGAAGTAAACCTGTAATTAGGTACAAAAAGGAGGTCAACACATATCTTAATAACCTAATTGATATACTATTTGAAAACAATTATTTTAGTTTTGTAGAGTCTGCTTTAGTTTACATTACAGAAATGAAAGAATTTGTAGAAAAGTATATTGATGTTTTACCTAAATTTGATGCTCCACATTATTTTTCACAATATCAAGTAGGCATGAAATATATAGTTTATAAATCAAATCATGTAACCACTTGGTATATTTTCTTTTTGCAAGAAGAAAACCGTTATCTTATTTGTTACATAACCAATAATCATTTTGAGGGACAATTTATCAGATAATTACTATTGTTTTTTATTGATTTATAAACTTAAAATTCATCTTGCAGCAATATCTTAACATACTAAAACAATATTGGGGGTATGATGACTTCCGACCATTACAGGGAAATATCATAAAAAGCGTTGCTTCTGGGAAGGATACTCTTGGGTTAATGCCGACTGGTGGTGGTAAATCTCTTACATTTCAGGTGCCGACAATGGTAATGGAAGGTGTTTGTATAGTTGTTACTCCGCTGATAGCCTTAATGAAAGACCAAGTTGAAAACCTTAAAAAAAGAAATATCCCTGCGGCTGCAATATATTCGGGCATGTCGAAAGATGATATATTATTAACGCTTGAAAATACTGTTTTCGAGGCATATAAGTTTTTATACGTTTCACCTGAGAGACTTTCCACATCAATATTTATTGAAAAAATTAAGCAAACTAAAGTCTGTATGATAGCAGTTGATGAATCTCATTGTATTTCGCAATGGGGTTATGATTTTCGCCCATCATATCTGAAAATTGCTGATATACGTGAAATTATCCCTGATGCTCCGATTCTGGCACTTACTGCAACTGCAACTCTTGAGGTTGTAGACGATATTCAAGATAAACTTCATTTTAAAGAAAAAAACGTATTTAGGAAAAGTTTTCTTCGCACTAATTTGGCTTATATAGTCAGAACTACCGAAAATAAGGATAATCAATTGCTTAACATCTTGAATAAAGTGCAAGGCACATCAGTGGTTTATGTCCGAAATAGAAAAAAAACTAAAGAAGTTGCAGATTTTCTAAATCAGAATGGTGTTGTTGCAGAGCATTTTCATGCGGGATTAAAGAATGAGACTAAAGATGCACGGCAACAAAGATGGAAAAATGATGAAACGCGTGTTATAGTTTCGACAAATGCTTTCGGTATGGGCATTGATAAACCGGAAGTTAGAACAGTTGTTCATCTCGATTTGCCTGATTCTCTTGAAGCATACTTTCAAGAAGCCGGTAGAGCAGGACGAGATGAGAAAAAGGCATATGCTGTTGTGCTGTTTAATAATAGTGATATTGCTAAGATGCGAAAAAGAGTAGCCGATACATTTCCTGAAAAGGATATGGTTCGAAAGGTTTATAAAGCATTAGGAGATTATTATGAAATAGCTGAAGGTTATGGTTTAGATGCTGTTTTTCCATTTGATTTAGCTGATTTTTGTTCTAAATTCAAATTGCCTATGCTTGTTGCGTATAACTCACTAAAGATATTGCAACAGGCTGGTTATTTGGAACTTACTGATGAACAGGACAATAGTTCGAGAGTGCTTGTCATTGTAAATAAAGACGATCTGTATAATATCAAATTCACTGCGGATCAAGATAAGATGTTACATGTTTTATTGCGTTCATATACAGGTCTATTTACTGATTACGCATATATTAGCGAAGAAATAATTGCAGGTCGCCTTAATTGGAATAAAGATAAGGTATACGATGTTTTGATGGAATTATCGAAAGAAAGAGTTATTCAATTTATTCCTCGCAAAAAGATACCCTTTGTAACTTATATTCACGAAAGGGAAGATCCACAAAGATTAAATCTTGGTAAAGAAGCATACGATAACAGGAAAGAACGTTATATAAACCGTGCAAAAAGTGTATTAGACTACGTAAAAGAACAAAATGTCTGTCGCAGTCAGGTTTTATTAGCTTATTTTGGCGAAACGAACAATAAACCTTGCGGTCAGTGTGACATCTGTCTGAAGCAAAAAGAACAGCAAGCTACAGAGGCTGATTTCGACAAAATAAGATTGGCTGTTTTAGAATTATTAAGTTCAAAAACTTTATCCATAGAGGAAATTATAAGTCAACTTCCTTTAAAAGAAGCTAAAATTATTCAAGTTGTACGCTTTTTAATAGATCAAAAAATACTTACTCAAGATAAAAATATGAAACTAATTAGAGATATTAGTTAGACTCTCAAAAATATATTTTTGATCAGCGTTTGAAAATCAGCGTTATCCGCGTTCCAAAGTTCAACTTAATCTATTTTTAAAATCTTCATATCCAAACTCTCTTATCAGCTTAAACTCATTATCTTTTGTCCATATACCTATTGAAGGATGTGTAACTCCATTAAACATAGTAGTTTTAACCATCGTATAATGAATCATATCTTCAAAAATGATTTTATCTCCAACTTTTAAAGGTTCATCGAACGACCAATCGCCGTAGAAATCACCGGCTAAGCAACTGTTACCTCCCATTCTGTATGTGGGTTTGCCTGAAATAACATCAGTTGCCCCAATTATTGAAGGTTTATATGGCATTTCCAAACAATCGGGCATATGACATGAAAAAGAAACATCAAGCATGGCGGTCTTAACACCTTTATTGTCAACAATATCCTGAACAGTAGATACTAAGTCGCCTGTCCTCCATGCAAATGCACTTCCGGGTTCTAAAATAATATGTAAATTGGTATGCTTTGCTTTGAAAGCCTTCAGTACTTGTATAAGATGTTCAGTATTATAACCTTCGCGTGTCATTAAATGACCACCACCCATATTAAGCCATTTTATTTTATCGAAAAGATGTCCGAATTTCTTTTCAACAACCAATAATGTTCTTTCAAGATCAAAGGAATTGCTCTCACAAAGAGTGTGAAAATGTAAGCCTTCAACCCCTGCAGGTAAACCATCTTTTAAATTTTCAGCAGTAATTCCTAATCTTGAGCCGGGAGAGCAAGGATTGTATAAATCGGTGCCTACATCTGAAAATTCAGGATTGATACGCAAACCACATGAGATATTATAAAACTGAGTGCGTGGATAAAACTTTTCAAACTGAAAAATAGAGTTGAAAGTGATATGACTGCTGTATTGCATTATCTCATCAAATTCTTTATCAGTATAGGCAGGAGCATATGTGTGAGCCGGACTACCCATTTCTTCAAAAGCAAGGCGAGCTTCGGCAAGAGAACTTGCAGTGGAGCATGGGATATATTCGCGTACAATAGGAAAAACACTCCACATTGCAAAGGCTTTAAATGCAAGAATAATCTCTACATTAGCCTGATTTTTAACGTATTGAATTAATTCGAGGTTTTGTCTGAATTTCTTTTCATCAAGTACAAAACAAGGCGAAGGCACTTTATTATAATTAATCATTTGACTTTATTAGTTGATAGTTAAATACTTATTTTTTTCTGAATGTTCCATATGCAAGACCGCTTAGAATTGAGATTCCTACGATGTAAGCAGGAGGTATGTTGAATACCCATATCAAAACTACGACTGCAATAGGTATTATAATCGTTTTATATGTAATTTTTGCTGATTTTGCCATTCTCCATAAAGGCGCTGCAATCAGTGCAACAACAGCAGGTCGAATACCTTTAAAAATTTTGTTAACAGTTGGATTTGACCTCATATCTACAAAGAAAGAAGCTATTAAAAGAATGATAACAAAAGAAGGAAGAGCACATCCGAGAGCTGCAATTATACTTCCTTTTGTGCCTTTTAATTTATAACCAACAAATATAGAAGTGTTTATAGCCATCACCCCTGGTGCAGATTGAGCCATTGCAAGCATATCGATAAACTCTTTAGCCGCTATCCAGTTTCTTCTTTCTACAACTTCTTTCTCAATTAAAGGTATCATTGCATATCCACCACCAATGGTGAATGTGCCGATACGAAAGAAAGTTGAAAATAATTGCCAGTATAACTTCATTTAAAGTAAAATTTTGCACAAAGATAGAAATAGATTTTTGTTTTATCTTTGCATATTAATTTTTTAAAATGAATCAAAGAAAAACTACTGGTCATATTGCATTGTTATTCGCCAATATAATTTTTGGTGTAAACAATCCCATAGCGCGTTTATTAATGCCTGATTTGTTAGATCCAATTGCACTTACTTTCTTTAGATTTTTAGGCGGTATGTTGCTGTTTTGGATTGCTTCAGTATTTGTTAAACGTGAACATGTACCTTTTAAAGATATTGTATTGCTCTTTTTTGCTTCGATATTTGGTTTGACTCTCAATCAGTTGCCTTTTTTCATAGGTTTATCAATGACTTCATCAATTGATGCCTCGATAGTTGTTACTATGTTACCTATCATCACTATGATTTTGTCGGCTATTTTCTTGAAAGAACCTATCACACAACTTAAAGCAATAGGTGTATTGGTTGGAGCTTCAGGTGCTTTGATAATTGTGTTTGGAGGTGCAACAGAGCAGGTCGGTAGTGGCAATATGCTTGGAAATCTTATTGTGTTTCTTGCTGTTATCGGATTTGCAATATATCTCACCATGTTTAAAAAGCTGATAGACAGATATCATCCTGTAACAATAATGAAATGGATGTTTTTATTTGCAACAATAACAGGTTTACCGTTCAGCTATGTAAATATAATTGAAGCTAATTATGCCGGACTTTCCACCATGTCGTGGATAAGCGTTGGATATGTTATTGTTTTTGCGACTTTCTTAGGGTATCTTTTATTACCGATTGGTCAAAAGGTACTTCGTCCGACTACCCTAAGTATGTATAATTATGTACAGCCAATAGTTGCTTCAATAGTTGCAGTTATGATGGGTCTTGATAAGTTTGGATATCATCAGGGATTATCTGCTTTGCTCGTGTTTTCAGGAGTTTATATTGTAACTCAAAGTAAATCAAGAGCACAAATGGAAGCTGAAAAAGGTGGAAGACACAAGTAGAAATGAAGATGTCTCAAAATCAATTCGTGTTATCATTGATTCTGAGACATCCTCGTTAATGTATCACCAATAATGTGACCGAAAAGCTTTTATGCAATTCTATACTTATCTACTTGCTCTGCTTCAAAATTGATAATGAAAGTTGCATGTTTTCTGATTTCCACATCTGCAAACTTATGATATATCTCTGCTGATTTTCTGAACATGTCGTCTCTACTTGCATCTATAACCAACAGATAACACATTATAATATGACCTGCCATTTCAACCAAACGGCGAGCATGGAAATCGATATATTCAGGATTTTTGGCATCTACAACTTTTTTAGTAGCATTTTCAAACAAATTAGTCATAGCAACCAATTTCTTCTTTAAGGAATGAAACTCAGGATTAATCGGTTGTGTTTCATACTCTCTGATTTGTTTGAGATAGTTACCCGTAGTGACATGCCTAATTGCTGCTACTGTTTGTAACTGAGAAGTACCTTCATAAATTGTAAGAATTCGCGCGTCACGATAAATTCGTTCACAAGCATAATCTTTCATAAAACCTGAACCACCGTGTACCTGAATGCTGTCATAAGCATTTTGATTTGCAAATTCACTTGAAAACATTTTTAATACCGGTGTGAAAGCATCAGCAAGTCGTTGATAGTCTTTATAATCAGCACGTTCCTCCGGAGTTAGTTTCCTTGTTGCTTCAATGGCTTCATAAGCTTTATAGACATCTACAAAGCGAGTTGTTTCGTATAACAAAGCACGGGAAGCATCAAGCTTAGCTTTCATAATGGAAAGCATTTCGTAAACAGCAGGAAATTCAATGATTGCCTTACCGAATTGTTTGCGGTCGCGAGCATATGCAATTGCTTCATCATAAGCTGCTTGAGATACTCCAACTGACTGACCTCCAACTCCCAGACGTGCACCATTCATCAGCGACATTACATATTTTATAAGTCCCATACGGCGAGTACCGACTAATTTGGCAGGAGTATTTGTAAATACCAATTCGCAAGTCGGCGAACCTTTGATTCCAAGTTTATTTTCAATGCGGCGCACTTTAATAGTATGGTCAAAGTTATTATCAGCAACAAAATACGACAATCCACGACCATCTGTAGAGCCATCTTCAGAGCGTGCCAAAACTAATTTGATATTAGCATCGCCATTAGTAATAAAGCGTTTTACACCATTTAAGTACCACATGTCATCATGTTCGTTATAGGTTGCCTTCAACTGTACAGCTTGTAAATCTGATCCTGCATCAGGCTCTGTTAAGTCCATAGAACAGGTTTCGCCCAAGCAAACACGAGGTAAAAATTCTGCTTTTATGTTTTCATCGGCAAACTCAGCAATTGTTTCAGCGCAATCCTGTAATCCCCAGATGTTTGCAAAGCCAGCATCAGCGCGCGATACCATTTCTCCACCCATGATATAAGGAATAAGAGAAAAATTTAAGCCGCCATACTGACGAGGAAGGCACATGCCATATAGTCCGGCTTGTGCAAGTGCTTCGTGATTTTCTTGAGTCCCACGAGCATATTTTACGCGATTGCCGATAACTTGCGGACCTTCTTTGTCGACATCATCAGCATTTGGCGCAATAATATCCGAACAAATTTCGCCGATTATTTCGAGTACCCTCTCATAATTATCGATTGTATCTTCAAAATCACGTGGTGCATAATCATATTTATCCTTCTCAATGAAGTTCTGTTCCCTCAGCGTAATTATTTTCTGCATCAAAGGATGCGAAAGCTGAAATTTTAATGCGGGATTATTTGAAAAGTAGTTTGACATAATATTTTAGTATTTATATTTTTTATTTTTTTACAAGATGTTTTTATAACAGTATTATTTATCATAACTCACAAATCCAATGGCTTTACGTGGTTTTTCTGCTACCTCCCCATCTTGAAGTCGCAAATTGCGACTTCAAGTTGTCAGGAGCTTGGTTTTCAATAATATATTGAGATTTGAATAATTCCCATTCTGCTTTAGTAAGCTGGAACATGAAGTCGGTAGGAAAACGTTTAGCATTTCGTTTTACAGCTTCATTTAATCTTTTTGTTTCAGTTTGATACATTTCAGCTAATTCAAAATCAAGCATTACTTTATAACCTCTAATTTCATATATAATATTACGAATTTCAGTTTTGATAATTGTCATATGTCAGGTTTCGTGAGAATAGGTTAGTTATTTACTTACTGTTTTTCTTATAATATTTTATCATTTTAGGTATCACTTCTTCAACTGTACCTGTGATTACATAATCGGCAATTGCGTTAATCGGCGCATTGGCATCACTGTTAATAGCAATAATCATTGCGCTTTCCTGCATTCCTGCAATATGTTGAATTTGCCCTGAAATGCCACATGCAATATATAATTTTGGACGTACTGTTGTACCGGTCTGACCAATTTGCCTTTCATGTTCAGCAAACCCTGCATCAACTGCTGCACGCGATGCACCAACTTCACCTCCTAATACATTAGCAAGATCGTATAACATTCCAAAGTTATCAGCGCTACCCATTCCATAGCCACCTGCTATAATGATTGGCGATGCTTTCAGATTGACTTTAGATTTTTCCATATGTCTTTCAATAACTTCAATAACAAAGTCAGTATCTGATACATACTTAGCAATATCTAATTTTACTGTTTTACCTTCATGCTTAGGATTACGAATTTCTTTTTTCATAACTCCTTCACGCACAGTTGCCATTTGTGGACGACAATCCGGATTTACGATAGTTGCTACTATATTTCCTCCAAAAGCAGGGCGGATTTGATAAAGTAAATCATTGTGCTTTTTACCGGCTTTCTTATCTTCATAAGCACCTATTTCAAGAGCTGTACAGTCGGCAGTTAGACCGCTAAACAGAGCAGATGAAACCCTCGGTCCTAAATCGCGACCGATAGAAGTTGCACCCATTAATGCTATTTGAGGTTTCTCTTCTTTGAAAAGATTAACTAAAACTGATGTATGAGGTAGTGTGGTATATGGCGACAAACGCTTATCATCAGCAAGATATAATGTGTCGACACCATATTGAAACACTTGAGTTCCGATTTTATCAAGCTGATGACCAACAGCCACAGCTTCTAATTTACATTGCTGCTTATCAGCCAGAGTACGACCTTTTGTTAGCAGTTCAAGACTCACATCTGCAACGATGCCATCTTCAATTTCTAAATATACAAATATATTGTTCATGATATTATCCAATGGTGTGATTAGCAATTAATTCTTTCATTAAATCCTCTATCTCTGTGTCGTCAGGGGTTAAACGTTTACTTTCTTTCGCTGTAAAAACAACACTTTCAATAGATTTTACTTTGGTAGGAGAACCTGTTAATCCGAGCCATTTGACTTCATGTTCAATATCAGCAGCTCCCCATTCAGGAATATTTAAATATGGATGTGCTTCAATAAGATCAGTGTAGTCTGTTGACGATGTCTGACGTTCAGTTGCAGTTCGTGCATTCTTATATTTCAGAGTGAGTTTTGCATTACGAGGTCTGCAATTCGCTGCCGAACCATTAACTGTTATCACTATTGGCAATGAACCTTTTACAAGCTCAATACCTCTTTCTAATCTGCGTTTTACTGTAATTTTATCTTTCACTATGCTGATAATTTCTTCTGCATAAGTGATTTGAGGGATACCGAGTTTTTCAGCAACTTGTGGTCCTACCTGAGCAGTGTCGCCATCAATGGCTTGTCGACCACAAATTATTATATCAATTTTACCCATCCTACGAATGGCAGCAGCAAGTGCATAGGAAGTTGCGAGTGTATCCGAGCCGGCAAATTCTCTACCGCTCAACAGATAGCCGCCATCTGCACCGCGATACATACTTTCTCTGATAATTTCGGCTGCACGAGATGGTCCCATTGTAAGTACATGGACCTGTGAACCTTCGAATTTTGATTTCAAACGGAGTGCCTGTTCGAGTGCGTTTAAGTCTTCCGGGTTATAGATGGCAGGAAGCGCACCACGGTTAACTGTACCGTCTGCTTTCATGGCATCTTTCCCAACGTTACGCGTATCGGGCACTTGTTTTGCAAGCACAACAATATTAAAACTCATTTTGCGTATTATTTTGGTTATTAATTAGAATTTATTCTTTTTAATGAACAGGCTCCAGTTTCGCTAAAAAGGAGAGTGTTTTTATCAGTAATTAAACTGTGCACAAAAATAATAGTTTTTATTGAAGATACAACAAAAAGCTGCACAAAATTTTGATAATGTGCAAATTTGCTAATATGCTAATGTGCTAATGTGGCAATGTAGTAAATTTACCAATATAATTTTGCCAACGTAAATGTGCCGACACATGTAACGCTGATGTACGTAACACCGATTCCCGTAGAGACGCCCAATTTGGGCGTCTCTACAATCACAACCGTAAAATCAAATTATTTCAATACCGTAGCTTTTTATGTCTCCTAAGAAATTAGCTTGATCAAAATCTTTTTCAATAAGGATAGGCTCTATTCTATCGTCAATCTGACGACGTAATTTCCATAGTAGCGGATTAATAGCAAAGAAATCTTCATCTGTATTTTGTACTACGATAGCGACATCTATATCGCTATCAGCTTTATTAGTGCCTTTAGCGTAAGAGCCATAAAGATAAACACTATCAATGTTAATATGCCTTTGCAAAAGTGTTTTATATCTTTTTATTTTATTTATAATCTCTCTTTGATCCATGATTGCAAGTCAATAGTTTCTTTAATAATCTCTTTACATTTACTTTCGGTTAAACTCCTTAATAATCTTTCTTTATGCGATGGATATCGTGCCTCTATGTTTAGCGGTTCAAGAGTGTCAATAAAGTCCTTTTGTTCTTCAGAAAAATCATCATAAAATCCGGCTTTTTTAGCTAAATAGGATAAGTTATGCGTGTATGGGCCACATCTTGATGTAGCTTAACATAATAAGCTTTAAATACTTTTTCAATTGCTTGATGACACATAAAGCCAACATATAAAAATCTTTTACTGTTCAGCATAGCAACAGCAGTTTCTACATCGTAATCGGATAGATCAATCCAGTATCTAATCTTTTGATCCATATACATTATTTTATGCAAAGATATGAGAAATTATTTTTTATAGCACCTCAAATTGTAATTTAGCCTATAACTTAAAGGTGATGAGTTGATTGTAGATGCAAAGGTAATAAAAATGTTGTATGTAATTTAGCCGTTTTTAATTTTAAACGATTTATTTGTCATTTTGCGCATATTGTAAAAAAATACGCTGATCCGTAATATGCAATAGAGGAGTTATATAAAAACAACACGAGACTTTTCACAAAGTCTCGCGCTATAATAGGTATTAGTTTTTTATTTTAAGGTATAAAAAAGATTGTGTTGTTTAGTTAACGCTTGCAAAGAAAAGCTGTTTTTTGTTGATATGCAAATAAAAAAACATGTTTTAAAACCTATTTTTGGCGTTTTCTGCTATAAAACATGTTTTTTCCTAAAAAAACACTAATATTATATCTCTAAAAAAAGCTGTATCTTTGCTCGACTAAAAAAATTATGCAATGATAAGCAAAATTTCTCTATTATTAGTAGCTCTATTATTTTTATCTTGTAAGCAAGAAACGAAATCATCATCTCAAAATGATTATTCTGTTGTGGTGCCGGTTTTTTCTGCGGATTCTGCATATAATTATGTGAAGCGACAGGTGGATTTTGGACCAAGAGTACCTAACTCTTCTCCTCATAAAGCCTGTTCTGAATATCTTGTTTCAGTAATGAGAGATTTTGGTGCTGTAGTAGTAGAGCAAAAGGTACAACTCACTGCTTTTAATGGAGATAAGCTTAATGCAAACAATATCATTTCTTCATTTAATGTTGAAAAAAATCAAAGAATTTTACTTTTTGCGCATTGGGATAGTCGTCCATGGTCGGATCACGACCCCGACCCGAAGAATTTCAATGTGCCTGTTATTGGTGCTAATGATGGTGCAAGCGGTGTTGGTGTATTAATGGAAATTGCTCGTCAAATCGGTATGCAATCGCCGAATATTGGTGTTGATATAATTTTCTTTGATGCTGAAGATTATGGTGCTCCCGATAAATATCAGATTGATTCTCCTGATTCTTGGTGCTTAGGTTCACAGTATTGGTCGAAAAATCCTCATGTGAAAAATTATACTGCAAACTTTGGTATTCTCTTAGATATGGTAGGGGCTAAGGATGCAAAATTTTACAGAGAACAGATCTCTGACTATTTCGCACGCAGTATCGTTGATAAAATATGGAATACAGCTACTAATTTGGGATTTGATAAATTTTTTATCAATAGAAGCGGAGGAACAATAACAGACGATCATTATTATGTAAACAAAATTATTGGGATACCAAGCATTGATATAATACAGTACGACCCACAAAGTGAAGTTGGATTTGGCGATTACTGGCATACAACAAAGGATGATATGAACAATATTGATAAAGAAACATTATTTGCAGTAGGGACTACGGTTTTACATATTATTTATAATGAAATACAATAAAATAGCAGTTAAAGTTGGTAGCAACGTCATAACCAGGGCAGATGGCACTCTGGATATTACGCGTATGTCTGCATTGGTCGATCAAATTGCTTTTCTACATAAAAAAGGAGCTGAAATAGTTTTAATTTCGTCAGGCGCAGTTGCTTCAGGTAGAAGTATTATGGGTGCTACGAAGAAAATGGACGTGGTAGATCAAAGACAACTTTTCTCATCTGTAGGACAAGCTAAATTGATTAATCATTATTGGGATTTGTTTAGGGATCACGGAATTACAGTTGGACAGGTACTCACGATGAAAGAAAATTTCGGTAGTCGTAGGCATTATCTCAATCAACGTAATTGTATGAGGGTAATGCTTGATAATAAGGTGATACCTATTGTAAACGAGAATGATACAGTTTCAGTTTCAGAACTGATGTTTACCGACAATGACGAACTTTCAGGATTGATTGCTTCAATGATGGATATGGAAGCATTAATCATACTCAGCAATATTGATGGAGTTTATAATGGACATCCGAGTGATTCTAATGCAAAAGTTATCAGAGAAATAAGAAAAGGTGAGGATGTGTCAGACTTTATTCAGTCATCAAAATCATCATTTGGAAGAGGGGGTATGACAACTAAAACAACTATTGCCCGTAAAATAGCTGATGAAGGAATAGAAGTTTATATTGCCAACGGTAAGAAAGACAATATATTGATACAGTTGCTCGATTCGAAAACAGATGTTGTAAATACGCATTTCGTAGCTTCTGCCGACTCTGTGTCTTCTGTCAAAAAATGGATAGCACACAGCGAAGGATTTGCAAAAGGAGAAATTTATATCAACGAAAATGCTACAAAAGCATTGTTAGATGAAAAGGCTGTAAGTTTATTGCCTATTGGTATTTTAAAAATAAACGGAGAGTTTGAAAAAGACGATCTGATAAAAATCATTGATCATCAAGGAAAGTTTATTGGTGTTGGTAAAGCACAATATGGAAGCGAAAAGGCAATTGAAATCATTGGTAAAAAGAACCAAAAGCCCATTATTCATTATGATTATTTGTATCTTGAGTAAATGTAATTAGTTTTGAGTTTTGAGCTTGGAGTGGGGAGTCACAATAGACTATAGACCATAGACTATAGACAATAAAAAGAAATGTAATTAAATTGATTAATGCTGATTAGTAAATAATAAATAACATGAACTGGAAACAAACATCATTAAAAGCATCACGTTTATTAAATCTTGTTAGTGATGATACTATAAATAATGTATTAAATTCACTTGCTGATGCTGCTATAAATCAGACCGACAGAATACTGATAGAAAATAAAAAGGATTTGGATGCAATGGAAAAATCAAATCCTATGTACGATAGATTACTTTTAAGTTCAGAAAGAATTAAAGGTATTGCTTCAGACATCCGTAATGTGGCAAATTTACCATCACCTTTAGGTAAGATTATCAGTACAAATACACGACCTAATGGTATGCAGATATCTAAAGTAACTGTGCCTTTCGGTGTGATTGGAATAATTTACGAGGCACGTCCTAATGTGAGCTTTGATGTGTTTTCTCTGTGTTTTAAATCAGGTAATGCTTGTGTGTTAAAAGGAGGAACAGATGCTTATAATTCAAATAAAGTCATAGTTGAAATTATTCAGCAAGTGTTGGAAGATAACAGATTAGATAAAAATATTGTAACTTTATTACCTGCCGGAAGAGAAGCGACTGCTGAATTAATGAATGCAGTTGGTTATGTTGATATGATAATACCACGTGGAGGCAAAGGATTAATAGATTATGTCCGTGAAAATTCAAAAATACCTGTAATTGAAACAGGAGCAGGCATTTGCCATACTTATTTCGATGAATATGGAGATTTGGAGAAAGGTAAATCAATTATTTTTAATGCTAAAACCAGAAGAGTAAGTGTCTGCAACGCTTTAGATTGCTTGGTTATTCATAAAAGCAGATTGACAGATTTACCTGTTTTGTGTGGAAAATTAGCAGAGAAAAACGTGATTATTTATGCAGATGAAAGTTCTTATAATCAGCTAAAGGATTCGTACCCATATTTGGAACATGCCACAGAAGAGAGTTTTGGTACTGAGTTTTTAGACTATAAAATGTCGATACGAACTGTAAATTCAATAGATGAAGCAATTGAGCAAATATCTTTGCACAGTTCGAAACACAGTGAATGTATCATCAGTGAAAACAACGAAAAGATAGAGATTTTCAATAAAATGGTTGATGCTGCATGTATTTATACCAATGTGTCAACAGCTTTCACTGATGGAGCTCAGTTTGGGTTGGGAGCTGAAATCGGTATCAGCACACAAAAAATGCATGCTCGTGGTCCGATGGCATTGGAAGAACTTTGTTCGTATAAATGGATAATAAAGGGAGAAGGGCAGATTAGATCATAGTAGATATTGTCATTTTTATAAAGTAAAATCCCTTTACAAGTATTATTTTGTCGCAATAAATATAATAATGCTTACTTTTAAGCGCAATATTTATAAAATCGCTGTGATATTGTTTGATTTTGTATATCTTTGCAAACGAAAATAACAAATTAAATAAAAAAATCATTATTTATGTTTCCAGTATCAGATCGTTTAGCAGCCCTTTCTCCTTCAGAAACGCTTGCTATGTCTCAAAAAAGTAACGAGTTAAAAGCTCAGGGTATAGACGTAATTAATTTAAGTGTTGGCGAGACAGATTTTAATACGCCCGACCATGTGAAGGATGCTGCAAAAAAGGCTATTGATGACAATTACTCATTTTATTCACCCGTACCGGGTTATCCGGCTTTGCGTAATGCTATTTGTGCTAAATTGAAAAATGAGAATGGATTGGATTACAAGCCTGAACAAATTGTATGTTCTAATGGTGCAAAACAATCTGTATGTAACGTAATATTAGCTATTATCAGTAAGGATGATGAGGTGATTATTCCTGCTCCATATTGGGTTAGTTATCCTGAAATGGTTACTATAGCTGATGGTAAATCTGTTATAGTTTCAGCCGGAATTGAACAGGATTTTAAAATCACTCCTGCTCAACTTGAAGCTGCCATCACTCCAAAAACAAAAGCTTTGATTCTTTGTTCTCCTTCAAATCCAACCGGTAGTGTTTATACCAAAGAAGAGTTAAAAGGATTGGCAGATGTATTAGCAAAACACCCGAATATTTACATTTTATCAGATGAGATATACGAACATATAAATTATATCGGACAGCATGAAAGTATTGCTCAGTTTGAGAATGTCCGTGAACGTGTAGTTATAATCAATGGAGTATCAAAAGGTTATGCCATGACAGGGTGGAGGATAGGATGGATTGCTGCTCCAAAATGGATAGCTTCGGCTTGCAATACTTTACAGGGACAATATACATCCGGACCGTGTTCGGTAGCTCAAAAAGCTGCGGAAGCTGCATATACAGGAGACCAAAGTTTTGTTAAAGGAATGCAGGAATCTTTCTTGCGTCGTGCTAATTTAGTTATGGAGTTAGCATCTCAAATTCCCGGACTAAAGATAAACAAACCACAAGGTGCATTTTATGTTTTTCCGGATGCAGGAGCATATATTGGTAAATCTTATGGTGATAGAAAAATTGAAACTTCGGGAGACCTTGCAATGTATCTTTTGGAGGTAGGACATGTTGCATGTGTTGGTGGAGGTGCTTTTGGTGCGCCAACTTGTATACGTTTGTCGTATGCTACATCAGACGAAAATCTTGTTAAAGCATTTGGTAGAATTAAAGAAGCATTAGCTAAATTGCAATAATCTGATATTATATCTTTATTGCATGATATAGATTGAATATAAATTTATAAAAGGAAAAGAGCGTAAAGGATTTAAACTTTGCGCTCTTTTGATTATAATAGTAAGATATATATGCCAAAGATAGTTAGTGAAATATACTCTAATTCGCACAGTATAAGTTAGTTATAACAAGTTAATTGAAAATGGTTTCAATTAATTTATTATTTATGCAAACAACAAGGAGATTCAGATGTTGTAGGTCCGTGTACAATCAAATTTCCGCTTTCATCAACTTCCATTTTGTCGATAAACACAACACGATTATCACCTGTTTCCTCAGTACGACCGTGATATACACAAAGCTTATCTCCATTCTTTAAAGTCAAAACCATATTATGTCCTGTGCCGGTAACATCTCCACCGGTTTCAATGTTTTTTTGAAGGACTGGATTTGTTTCTGCTTTTACAAAAGGACCTAATGGATGTTCAGAGGTAGCATAACCTACGGCATAGTTTTGACCTCCAAAGAAATTTGCTGAATACATCATATAATACGTATCAGATTCTTTAAAGATAAACGAGCCTTCTGTCCATCTTCTATTGACTTCATGAGAAGTAACAGATCTGCTTTCCCATTCAGCTTGTTTGTCGCTAATAGATACAGGTGGTCTTAATAATAATACCGGCTCGCCAATGATATCAGAAAAATCAGGCTTCAGTTCAACTCCATACACCCAACTCTCTTCAATTTCGTCATACCATCCATTTCCTTTTGCCCAATCAGCAATTTCACTTTCGACAGGATTTTTGTAACAGCAGCGAGAATAATACAGATAAACCTTATTATTTATATCGTCGAAAAATAAATTAGCATCAATAATTGGGTATCCGGGATCAAAAACAGGTCGTCCGAACATTTCTTTAAACGGTCCTTTTGGATTATCGGCAACAGCAACGCCTATACGAAAATTCTCTAATTCATTTGTAGGATTGATTTTCCAGTTTGCACTAAACCAAAGATAATATTTACCATCTCTTTCATAAACTTCAGGTGCCCAAAAACAATCTACCGTCCAAGAGTCAGAAGTAGCACCTGTATACACTTGTCCTTCATCTTTCCAATCAATAAGGTTATCCGATGAGTACGTTTTAAACCCATTAAGTCCGCCTGTTGTACCATACATATAATACTTACCATCTGAGGCTTGCATTACGAATGGATCTCCAAATTCGACGGGGAGAGGATTATGACTTGTACTTTTGTTAGCAGTACATGCAGCAAATAATACTATTGCCAAAGCAAGAATTAAGTTTTTATTCATCTAATTTTATTTTTAGTTATTATTTAAAATGTTTTTATTCGGGTTTTTTACATAATGTTTGATTAGTTGTAGTTGGTCCATAAATCTTTAGAATGTCAGGAGAATTATCACCCGAAGGAATAAATTCATACAAATCAATGCCAACCTTTCGGGGTTGAACAGCTTTAGTCGTATTGTGTGAGTGATAAATTATATATTTACAGCTATCATTTAAAGTTATAAAAGAATGATGTCCAACACCATAAATTTTGTCATTACCTACTAAAACAGGATTTTGTTTGTACTTTGACCATGGACCCATTGGATTGTCGGAAGTGGCATATCCAACGCCGTATTTAGAGCTTCTGTAATCATTACCGGAATAAGTTAGATAATATGTATTTTTATGTTTTAAAATAAAAGGACCTTCATTAACTCTGGCTTGAATTAACTCCCATGATTGAGTTGCTCCAAAACAATATGTTAAGGTACCTTCTTTAATCGATCTTAAATCATTATTTAATTCAGCAACCCAGATTTCGTTACCATTTGTAAAACGAACAAAATACAAATACATTTTCCCATCATCGTCTATGAACAAATGAGTGTCTATCTCCGGAATATTTTCATGGAATGGTTTTTTATATGCTGTTTCTTGCTTAAAAGGACCTAAAGGAGATAAACTCTCAGCTACTGCAATTCTTTCTTCAACGGAGAAAAACATATAAAACTTATTATTGATGTAATACACTTCAGGTGCCCAAAACCATTTATCACCCCAGACATCATTTTTATGAAGAGCATAGCCATTCGTAGATCCTCTGGCAGCCGACCAAGTAACCATATCTTTCGATACATACACTTTTATACCATCATTACCACCTGTTCCGTATAGATAGTACAAACCATTATGTTCCAACACATATGGATCTGCACAGTCAGGCACAAGTCCTACAAGATTATTGTATACTGATTCGGTTTTTACAGGAGGTTTATAAGTAGGATTTCCTGAATTTACGTTGTCAGAGCAAGAAAAAAATACTAATAGTAGTAGGGAGTAATATATTGATTTCATATGTAAATAATGTGTTAATATACTAATGTTTTAATATGCTAATCAATAGTCAGGATATCGAAAATGATTGCTTAAATTACTTGATGTTAGCTTCATAAAGAATATTTGTTTTTACATTTAAAATAAAATAATCTTATCTGAGTACTGATTAATATCCTGAGTTAGTTTTACAATGTAAATGCCCTTATTCATAGGAACGAATGCGCTATCATGACCATATTTCAGATTATAAATTTCTTTACCCATTACATCATACATCTTCACTGAGAAAATACCGGGTAAATATATATTTACACCTGTATTTACTGTTGCTATTTTATACTTTACTGTTTCATCTTTTGATTTTAATGAAGTATCTATCTGTTTAATGTGTAATTTAGGTAGTTCACCTTCAGTGATGCTCCACACATTTTCAAAATCCCATGATAAATTATCTGCATAAAAACTTTTGGTCTTAAAAGTTGCAAGTGATAAATAATTGATTACCCCATCGGGGATTTCTCCGCCTCTACCTTTATCGCTTTGGTTTAAGTAATTCAAAGTGATACCGTCACGGGCATATACTTTATCAAACAATTCGAAATCGGCATAGTTCGGACCTCTCCTTGAGAAAAATAAATTTGAAGTTGCTGCACCTATCGTATCTGATAATACAAGCACCTCTTCCATCTTCACAAATTTATGATTGTCGTAAAAAGCCAAAATTCCTGCCGCATTACCTGCTATATGATTTTTTTGATCCGAAGTAATCGACCCGGTTACATATACCCTACGAATATCAATTTTTGAAACCGAGTTACCATCTGTTGAATGTGAGAATGCTGCAATACCTGCTGCACACGAGGGTGTATTCATATTGGTACTTAAATTAGTCGCTCTAATATTGGCGTTCACATAACAATCGTGGATGATATTATAATCGGTATGAGTCGGATCTCTGGCTACTCTTCCCACAATTCCACCTACTTCTGTCTCACCTTCAATGTTACCACTCACCGAAACACGTTCAATTTTACTGCTTCCAATCATAGCACCTGTTATTCCTCCTACCGGTGATTTGCCTTTGATATCCACCCGCAATAACTCCAAATTCTTTACTACTGCAAAATCTAAACGCCCAAAAAGTCCCTTGAAATTTCCAGGAGTAGTAATCGTCAGATTCTTAATACTATACCCTCTACCGTCAAAAATACCTTTAAATCGCTGTGGATCTGAATCGGTAGGACTATCTGCTCCAATCGGTATCCATTCTGTTCCTTCAGGAATTTCAATATCGTTTGATAGGTAATAATTACCGCTTAAATCGTTTCGCACGTAAGTATTAAGATCGTCTAAACTACTAATCTCAATAGCAGTTTTTAGATTAGGGTCTTCCGGATTATTCGTATCCATTTGTACACCACGATCTCCTTGTTGTTCCATCCAACTTTCCAATTCAGCTCTCATGGTAGCAATCCTGTCCGTATATACAGGATTATCAGCAAGATTGTTTAATTCCCACCGATCATTCTGTAAGTCATAAAACTCAATCGCCGGACGTTGGATAAATCTGTCTGTCAAAAATTTTGCATTTGCATCTGTTTGAGCCTTATTTATCCATGACATCCACATACTGCCTGTATTAGCAGGATTAGTCATGTATTTAATATTATAGTCATTTTCGGGTGACAGGTTGACTATAAGTTTGTAACGTTTATCCTGTATGCTCCGTATGGGATAAGAGGTACCCTCCGGAATGTTATTATGAATACCATAAGCCCATTCGCGATCACCATCCGAATTATTGAATAGCACGTCCAGACAGCTTTTTCCGTCCAAACTTTCAATCGCTTCACCACCGGCAAAATCAATGAGTGTCGGTAGAATATCTTCGTATTGAACAATAGCATCATTGGTTGTATTTGCGGTAATTTTAGATGGATAACGTGCAATAAAAGCACTATGTTGACTATAGTAATAACAATTCCACTTTCCAAAAGGCATTTGAGGTCCTTGTTCTCCCAAAAAGATTACTAAGGTATTGTTTAAATTTCCAGTTGTACGTAACGCGTCCATCACTGCTCCAACCTCGTCATCCAATAATTTGATTTCAGCTAAATAACTACAAAATTCCTGTCTCGTTTTTTGTGTGTCTACACAGTTATCTGGTAGTTGGATCGCATTCGGATCAAACTGGCTTGCATCTCCTGCATCCCAAGGCATGTGAGGATGTATGCTGCACACGAATAAGCAAAACGGTTCGTTATCATCTCGTTGCATAAAAGATTTTATTCCATCTGTAGTTGCAAGGGCAGGATGTGATGCCACACAATCAACCGTAAATCCATCGATTTTTTCGAATGCATACACCCCTTTTTGTCCAACCGGATGATCCTTACCGGTACGCCCCACACGATAGCCTAAATCGGACATATAGTGTGTTACACTTTTTAAATTATTATAAGATGCTTTATGATTCTGGTAAGATCCATGGCGTGCAGGATATAATCCTGTGTATAGTGACGCTCGAATAGGTACACTCATAGCACATGAAGCATAATTATTGGTAAGACGCAAGCCATCTTGAGCTAACTGATCAATATTAGGCGTCGGAAGATTCACACCTCCATAACAGCCTAATTCGTTTGTACCTAAATCATCAGCAATTATAACAACTATATTGGGTTTTGCTGCTTCCTGAGCAACAACCGGCATAGCTAATGGTGCCCCTGTAAGAAGAAATGTAAAAAGATTTTTTGGTTTCATAAATGTATGTTTTAATTTTTAATAGTAGAGTAAATTCACGTGAATCACACAAGCTTGAATCTGCAACTATTAAGTATGTTTAAGTAAATTACAATGATATGTCTGATTTTCAGAAGAATATATACTTAACAAATATAAACCTGACGACAAAGATAGAATATTTATTTCTATTGTACTACTCAACTGATTACATGATTCAGTTGGAATCAATTCACCAGACAAATTAAGTACGATTAGAACTAATAAGTTTATACCTCTTTATTTGTAATACATCAGAGTAATTTTATTTTAAGTTTACTTAATTATTACCTGACAATTATTTTTTCAACAGCGTTCTTTCCGTTATACGACAATCGTACTACATAGATTCCTTGACTCAGTGGAATTGAGGTTTGATCTCTGAGATTTTTCACTGCATATAGTTGAGCACCGATAGCACTAAAAATTTGAACTGAAATTTCAGATGATACGGGAGTTAACACTATACCTTTAGTGTCTGTTGCAAGCATATACTTTTTGTCTTTCTCTAAAATAGAAGAGTTTTTGGTTAGTTCGTCCGGTGTTCTTTTTAATACAGGAAGCGATCCTTCGGTCATGGTCCACACATCATCAAAATCCCACGACACATTATCTTCGTAAAACTGTTTTGTTGTAAAGTCTGCAAGGGGTAAATAGTTGATTATGCCATCAGGAATTTCACCTCCACGACCTTTATCAGTCTGACTCAGATAATTCAAAATAATCCCTGTTCGCGCATATACCTTATCAAAAAGCTCAAACTCAGCATAAGTGGCTCCTCTACGGCAAAAGAATAAGTTCGATGTTGCAGAGCCAATCGTATCCGACAACACAAGAACTTCTTCCATTTTTATAAAATTATGACTATCGTAGAAGGCTAATATGCCGGCTGCATTACCTGCTGTATTAGTTTTTTGCTCTGAGGTAATCGATCCGGTTACATATACCCTGCGAATATCAATTTTTGCTACGGAATTCCCTTGAGTAGAGTGGGTATATGCAGCAATTCCAGCAGCGCATGAAGGTTCATTCATATTGGTGCTTTGACTGGTTGCTTTAATATTTGCATTCACATAACAATCGTAAATCTGATTATATCCGGTTTTTATATTATTTCTTGCTATCCTTCCTACTATGCCTCCGACTTCTCTCTCTCCTTCAATGGTACCGGTTACAGACACACGCTCAATATGTGTTTCACCAATCATGGCTCCCGAGATGCCACCAACAGGCACAGAACCTTTAATATTGACATTTACTAAATCCAAATCCTTTACTTGTGAATTGTATAAACGGATGAAAAGTCCTTTAAAACCTGCATTACTTGATGTAATAGTCAAGTTCTTAATACAATATCCCTTCCCATCAAATATACCTTCGAACTGACCTCCACCCGGTGTTGAAGCACTTGTAGCACCAATCGGCACCCAGTCATCGACTTCTGTCAAATCAATATCATTAGTTAAATAATAACTTGCCCCCTGCAAGGGATAGGCATCATCTCTTCCGATTTTTTGTAAATCTTCGACACTTGAAATTGGAATTTGCGACCATACGTTCAGGCAAATTGAAACCATTGCCGGAATTAATACCATTTTTATGCACTTGTTCTTCATAAAACTTAATTTTTAAATTGTTATTAAATTTTCAGATTGATATATTATATCTATGCAAATTTATGTGCTGTTATTGATAGATATTTTGAATAAAAGAGTAAACTTTTGTATATATGTCCAAATATGCTTTTAATATTCAAATTTCCACCATTATTTTACAACTATATACTACAGTTAATTCTTTTAAATAAAATATCTATTTTAAAGATTAAGATGACACTATATCCTCATGGCGCATGATCCCTTCCCCTCATGATGTATGAATGCTTCCCCTCACGATACATGAATGACATACTTACAAAATAACAATGTACTATAACTTAAAATAACACTTTTGTAACAAAGAACATCTATCTTTGTAGCTAATAAGTTAAAGCAAACACCATTGTTCAATTTTAGAAATCATATTTACTTAGTTTTACTGTTTTTGTTTTTGCTCAACGGTCAAGCATATGGTCAACAAGCCAAACCTGTCTTCGAATATATTACTAATAATAATGGCTTGTCACATAACACTGTCTATGATATTTGTCAGGACAACAGAGGTTTTATGTGGATTGCTACTGAAGTTGGTTTAAATCGGTATGATGGTCAGACTATTAAACAGTACAAATATTCACCTGATAACATTAAAACTCTTCCTTCGTATCCGGCAATAAGTCTCGTATTTACTACAGATCGTAAGTTGTTTGTTGGTACTACGCTTGGACTTGCTGAATACTTGCCTGAAACAGATGATTTTAGAAGAGTGTTACATAAAGGTGATAATATGGGACATATCTTTGCAATGAAACAAGGATATGAAAACGAATTGCTAATTAACACTAAGAACAGAGGGGCTTTTATATATAATTATAAGTTAGATAAAATAATCCCACTAAAAATAAATGGTAATAATCTACTTGGCATACAGACAGATAATCATAATGGATATTGGGCGTTTTCAAGATTTGCTTTGTATAGGTTCGATAGAAATGGTGAACTGATTAAAGAGTTTAGTGTAACGCCGGAACTTCTCAACTCAGCAATTACGTACATTCAGATTGATGATTATGATTTATTGTGGATTGGTACTTTAGAAAATGGACTTTTTACTTACAATACTAATCTTGATAAATTTGTTCAGATAGAAGTATGTAAAAATGTAAAAATGTATTATGTACGCTCTATGTTAAAAGGTGATGTCGAGGGAGAGTATTGGATAGGAACTGAGAGTGGATTGTATGTTGTAAATGTAAAAAACGGCAAATACGATCATTATACTCAATCATTCAACAAACAAAATCAAACTATAAATGATAATGCAATTTATAAGATTTACAGAAACAGACAAGGTGTCTATTTTTTAGGGACTTATTTTGGAGGTGTTAATATAGTGAATACAAGGTCTTTTGGATTTAATTCGATTTTACCATCTGATTTACCGGGTCATCTGAAAGGAAAGGCTATAAGTGTTATTGAAAAATCTACAGATGGTAATCTTTGGGTAGCCACAGAAGACACAGGAATTGCAATTTTAAATGCTAAATCAAATAACTTTAAGCATCTTCTGTTCGATCCTAATAATCCGTTAAATATCCCATATAATAATGTACATGCTTTAATGATGGATGAAGGGATTTGCTGGGCTGGTCATTTTATGGGAGGCTTGTCAAAAATAGACATTAAATCAGGAAAAGTAAAACGATTTATTCAAGATATAAGTAATAATAAGACTTTAAGTAATAATTTTGTTTGTGCTTTGTATCCTTTGTCTCCGGATTCAATAATGGTAGGCACTCTGTCAGGCATAGACATAATGGATAAAAAGACTGAAACTTTCCAAAAATTCCGTGAGTTTGAATTAAATGATTGCTTTGTTTATGATATTTTTAAAGCATCAGATAATAGATTGTGGATTTGCACATATAATAAAGGTATATTTATATATGACAAAACGAAGGCAGGATTGATGGAGCATTTAGAAGCAAATGATAACTCAGGCCTTACAAGTAATTCTATAATAAGTTATTGCATTGATAGTAAAGGTGTAATTTGGATAGGTACACGTGATAATGGATTATTGAAATATAATGATAAAGAAAATATCTTTAATAAAGTTGATGAGTTACTTAACGATAATGCAATATACGGAATAGTAGAAGATGAAGATGGCTTCTTGTGGATTAGTACTAATAAAGGAATTAGTCGATTGGATATTGTAAATTCCAACGCAATTCATTTTAACATAAATCATGGTATTTCAGGTAATCAACATAATTATAAATCATATTATAAAGACAATAATATTGTATATTTCGGAAGTGTCACAGGTTTAACATGGTTTAATCCTCGTTCTATTTTCATTCCTCAAGAAATACCATCTGTTTATTTTTCCAATTTTAGAATAGCTAATGAAATTATTAAAACTGACTCTACAGGTGTTCTTGAACAACAAATAGATTATTCGAAGCATATTAAATTAAGCTATAATCAAAATTCATTTACCTTTGATTTTGCTTCAATTAATTATTTATCTAGCGACATAGAGTATCAATACTATTTGGAAGGTTTGGAAGATAAATGGTCGCCGCTAACTGAAAGGCGTCAGGCTAATTATACGAATATAGCTCCGGGTAGATACACTTTCCATTTAAGAGCTGTAAATATGATTAATAATGCGATAAGCAAGGAAAAGTCAATTATTATAGTTGTGCAACCTCCCTTCTGGGCTTCATGGTATGCATACTTAATTTATTTTATTATTATCTTATCTGTTGTATATTACTTTTACAGGATCTACAGAAACCGACAAAGAGAGAAACTCGCTTTAGCAATAGAAAAGATTGAGAAGGAAAATCTGAAAATTCTGCATCAGCATAAAATGAATTTCTTTACTTACATCTCACATGAATTTAAAACTCCACTCAGCATTATCATAGCATCAATCGAAATGATGGTAACGAGTGTCGATTTTGAAATGAAAAAAACTATTAAACGTAGTGCAGAAAGATTGTTGTCATTAGTAAACCAATTAATGGAGTTCAGAAAAATTGAATCAGACCATGCAGAGGTGTTTAAGATAAAAGGGAATATTGTTGAGTTTGTAAATCAGATTATCGAATTATATCGACCTTTACTAAAAAATAGAAATGCAGATTTGAATTTTAAAGTAAGTTATACTGAAACAGAAATATCATTTGACTATGATAAATTAGAGAAAATTATAACTAATTTACTTACCAATGCTGTAAAATACACTCCACACAATGGTAGAATAGATTTTAATTTTAATGTTGAAAGCAATCAAATTAAATTTTTTGTGAAAGATAGTGGATATGGTATTTCAGAAAGCAAGAAGAAAAAAATATTTGAAGCTTTTTATAGCGAAAGATTTTCGAATGATATTGTTGAAAGTAGTGGTATAGGGTTAGCCCTTACTGCAAGTCTTGTGAAACTGTTAAATGGGGAGATCTCGGTTGACAGTATTGAAGGAAAAGGTTCGTGTTTTACTGTTAAGCTACCGCTTGAAATTGAAAATAATGATGATATTACATCTGTTATTAAAGAATTTGATGTTGACAAATCAATTGTTAGTGTATTGCAACCTGATGTCACCGAAATTGATTTATCATTTGAATCGGAAAAATATAATAAAGAATACACCATATTAATAGCTGAAGACAATAAGGATTTATTGATGCTGCTAAGTGCAAATTTAAAAACGCAATATCATGTGAAATGCTGTGATAATGGGAGAGATGCATTGGATTATATCAATAAAAAAACTCCTGATCTGATTATAACTGATGTTATGATGCCTTTAATGAGCGGGGTTGAGTTGTGCCAGAGAATTAAAGCTGATAATAGATTAAGTCATATTCCGGTTATTATGTTGACCGCCAAAGACACAAGAGATGATAAACTTGAAGGATTACAAGCCGGAGCTGATGCATATATTATAAAGCCATTCTCAATGAAAGAATTAGAAATCCGTGTGGGTAATATTCTTAATATTCAGAAGGCATTAAAGATCAGATTAAAAGAATTAACCGGACTTGAAAGTTTTAATGTACCTGCAACAAATCATGAGCAGGCATTCATTGAGAAAATGCTATTAGTAATACAAAACAACCTTGAAAAAAATGAATTAGATGTTCAATTTCTTGCAAACACATTTAAGATGAGTCGTTCTGGTTTACATAACAAAATGAAAGCAATATTAAACATTAGTCCTTCTGAATTCATAAATATAGTACGAGTTAACAAAGCTAAAGAGCTTATTAATCAGGATGAAACATTAACTTTTAGTGAAATAGCTTATAAAGTGGGATTCGCTGATTCTGCCCATTTTACCCGAACATTTAAAAAACATGCAAGAAAAACGCCAAGTGAATATAAACGTAGTTCAAAGGAAATGAGTCAGGATAAACAAAGTTAAACAGCTTATTAAAACAACTTCATTTGTCCCGTTATTTCATCTATAACGTTACCGTTATCATCTTTATTGTTATTGTCGTGATTACCGTTGGCGTCATCTCCATTTTCTTCTCCTCCTGTTAAATCCTCTTCTGTTTCTTCCTGTGCATTTGAGGTGTAATTCTCAACAGGCTCTTTGAAACGGAGAGGTTCTAATTCTGTTATTGCATCAATATTATATGTAGTTAAACGCTTTCCTTTAGCCTTAAACCCTTTAACAGCAATAAATTCTTCAGCATCAATAATTAAAGCTTCACGATGAGAATCACTTTCTCCAAATTTCACTTCGAATCTTGGGCAATCCTGATCAGATAGTAATATCAATCTCGACTCAGGATTTTCGCCTAAGATATTGAGAGGCTTTTGTGTGGGTTCAAGTTGGAAACGTTTTAGATAATAATATTGTTGATCGGCATCGAAAAGTACAAGCGACCATGTTTTGTTAGCATGATATTTTTCAATAACTAAAATGTCCTTCTCGTAATGGTTAGTAAGTTCAAACGATGACATATAATAATCACCCTTAGATGAAATAATCAATATCTGATCTTCACTGTGAAATTCACCCAGATACTCACCGCGCTTGTCGTAGTTTAAGCGCAACACATCCCTGTCAAACCATACTTCTCTACCACCAAGAGTTGAACCTCCTCTGTGTTTCAGAGCAATTTTATATATATCGTTTTTAGTCAGGATATTCCCTTGAGATTGACGACCTTTAATAGCAATATCGCTGAAATCTTTCTCAAACACTAATTTAGTCAGACGTGGCTTTGGTTTGAGAGTAACCCTTATAACTTCTGCTTCAGCATTTGGATTAGCAGTGAAATACATAACTTTCGAACCGGCTGCTCCTTGCGTTACATCATATTCTTTATCTCTGGTAATACCCTCAACAGCAAACCGTTTCAGGTAGAATGGACCGTTCTTTCCATGTCGATAAACAACATTATAGATAGTTCGGTTGTCATTCCTTTTAAATACATTCAGGAAAAGAATATTTTTACCTACAAATAGCTTGTCGGCAATCTTTACTACTTTATATTTTCCATCTTTATAGAAAATGATAACATCATCCAAATCTGAACAATTACACACAAACTCATCTTTTTTCAAGCCTGTACCTATAAAGCCTTCTTCGTAGTTTACATAAAGCTTTTCATTTGCTTCAACAACTTTTGTGGCAACTATAGTTTCAAAATTACGTATCTCAGTTTTGCGAGGATAATTTTTGCCATATTTGTTTTTCAGACTTTCATACCAGAAAATAGTATAATCGACAAGATGATCCAATTCATACTGAACTTCCTTAATTTTCTTTTGAAGATTAATTAAAATATCATCAGCTTTTTCAGAGTCAAATTTAGTTATCCTCATCATCTTGATTTCAAGCAACTTCAATATATCTTCACGTTGAACTTCTCTGATAAAATCCTTTTTAAAGGGCGTCAATCGCTTATCGATATGTAAAACTACTGCATCCTGCGAAGTGCTTTCTTCAAAATCTTTATCTTTATAAATACGGTTTTCGATAAAAACCCTTTCTAAGGAAGTAAAGAATAGTTGCTCTTCAAGTTCGGCTTTTTGGATTTGCAGCTCTAATTCAAGTAAGTCTTTAGTGTGATCGCAACTAATTTTCAACATATCACTCACGTTCATAAAACGTGGTTTTTTGTCGTGTATAACACAGCAGTTTGGAGAAATACTTATCTCACAATCGGTGAATGCAAACAAAGCATCGATGGTTTTATCCGACGAAGCACCTGATTGAAGATGTACTAAAATCTCAACATTTGCTGCGGTATTATCATCAACCTTACGAATTTTGATTTTACCCTTATCCGAAGCTTTAATTATCGATTCTATTAATTTTGAAGTATTTGTTCCGAATGGTATTTCGGTAACGGACAAAGTTTTATTATCAACCTTACTGATTTTTGCACGTACTTTTACAGAACCTCCCCGCTCTCCATCATTATATTTGCTTACATCAATCGAACCACCGGTCTGAAAATCAGGATAAAGCTCAAACTCCTCTCCTTTGAGATAGGCAATACAGGCATCTATAAGTTCATTAAAATTATGAGGAAGAATTTTGGAATTCAGACCTACTGCGATACCCTCAACACCTTGAGCAAGAAGCAAAGGAAACTTTACCGGCAAAGCAATAGGTTCTTTATTTCTACCATCGTAAGATAATTTCCATTCGGTAGTTTTCGGATTGAAAACAGTATCAATAGCAAATTTCGAAAGACGTGCTTCTATATATCGAGGAGCAGCAGCCCCATCGCCTGTAAGAATATTACCCCAGTTACCCTGACAATCGATTAGTAAATCCTTTTGACCAAGCTGCACTAATGCATCGCCTATAGAAGCATCCCCATGTGGGTGAAACTGCATTGTGTGTCCTACAATATTGGCAACTTTATTATAGCGACCATCATCCAATCTTTTCATAGAGTGGAGAATACGCCGTTGAACCGGTTTGAGTCCGTCATAAATATCAGGAACAGCACGTTCGAGGATTACATACGAAGCATAATCCAGAAACCAGTTCTGATACATTCCTGATAAATGATATTTTGTTTGTTTGTCTGTTATTTTAGGTACTTTGTAATTTGAATGGGTAGCAGCTTCATCAATATTTTCAGAATTATTACTGCTATCCACTGCATCCTTTTCAATTTCACCTTCTAATATTTCGTCAGTACTCATATTTTAGTCCTATAATTCTTTTGTTTGTTATACCAATCGTTGCGAGAATTCACAAAAATACAAAAAAATCAGTAACTTTGCATGCTTTTTTATAAACATGTGAAATGTTGGATGTAGAATGTTGAATTATAAATAAATAATAGTGTATGGCTTCTCAAGAAGATATTTTCAAGAAATTAATTGCGCACTGCAAAGAGTATGGATTTGTGTTTCCGTCAAGTGAAATTTATGATGGTTTAGGTGCGGTTTACGACTACGGTCAGAATGGTGTAGAACTGAAAAATAATATAAAAAAGTACTGGTGGGACAGCATGGTGTTGTTGAATGAAAATGTTGTAGGTATTGATGCTGCGATTTTTATGCACCCAACTACTTGGAAAGCATCCGGACATGTTGATGCATTTAACGACCCGTTAATCGACAATAAAGATTCAAAAAAACGTTATCGTGCAGATGTTCTGATAGAAGAATTATTAGCAAAATATGATGATAAAATTCAGAAGGAAGTTGACAAAGCTGCCAAGCGTTTCGGTGATAAATTTGATGAAGCTATTTTTCGTGCAACGAGTGGTAGGGTTATAGAAAATCAATCAAAGCGGGACGAAATACATGCACGCTTTGTAAAGGCTTTAAATGACAATGACTTAGATGAGCTTAAAGCTATAATTGTTGATAATGAAGTAGTATGCCCAATAAGCGGTACGAAAAACTGGACTGATGTTAGGCAATTCAATCTGATGTTTTCAACTGAAATGGGGTCGACTTCAGATGGTGCAATGAAGGTATATCTTCGTCCGGAAACAGCACAAGGTATTTTTGTAAATTATCTGAATGTCCAGAAAACCGGTCGTATGAAAATACCTTTTGGTATAGCTCAAATAGGAAAAGCTTTCCGTAACGAGATAGTAGCACGTCAATTTATCTTCCGTATGCGTGAATTTGAGCAAATGGAGATGCAGTTTTTCGTAAGACCGGGAGACGAGTTGAAATGGTTCGAATACTGGAAAGAATGGAGGTTGCGTTGGCATAAAGCACTTGGTTTGGGCGATCACAAATATCGTTTCCACGACCATGATAAATTAGCTCATTATGCAAATGCAGCTACTGACATAGAATACGAAATGCCTTTTGGATTTAAAGAAGTTGAAGGGATACACTCACGTACAGATTTCGACTTGGCAAGCCACGAGAAATATTCAGGAAAGAATATAAAATATTTTGACCCTGAATTAAATAAATCTTATGTTCCTTATGTTGTAGAAACATCCATAGGGCTTGACCGTACTTTCCTTTCGATTTTGGCAGGTACATATGTTGAGGAAACTTTAGAGGGAGGTGATAGTCGTGTTGTATTAAAACTCCCTGCTGTATTAGCTCCTGTGAAAGCAGCAATTTTACCATTAGTGAAAAAGGATAAACTACCTGAGAAAGCAAGAGAGATAATGGACAGTTTGAAGTTTGATTTCAGATGCGTTTATGACGAAAAAGATTCGATCGGTAAACGCTATCGTAGGCAAGATGCAATAGGAACTCCATTTTGTATTACAGTAGATCATCAGACATTGGAAGACAATACAGTAACTATTCGTCATCGCGATAGCATGGAACAGGAACGAGTACCAATTTCAGATTTACAAAGCATCATAGGAGAGCAAGTAAATATGAAGAATTTGTTCAAGAAAATTGTTGAATAAAGAAGTGGGGGAAATGTTCTGATGAAGAAAACAGAGGAATTAATATGGAGTTAGGAGTGGAAAGTTTGGAGTAGAGAGTTATTAACTGCGTAGCAGCGTATCAATAGCAACATTAGTAATTAATATATTAAAGTAATTGTAATAAGATATTTCAAATTAATACTATAAAATATATGAATAAAGATTTTTTCGTTCATGAGAGTAGCTATGTCGACGACAATGTAAGTATTGGTAAAGGTACTAAAATATGGCATTTTTGTCATATCCAGAAAGGTTCTGTGTTAGGTTCAAATTGCTCTTTAGGTCAGAATGTGAATGTGGGCAATAATGTGAAAATAGGTAATGGTGTTCGTATTCAAAATAATGTTTCTGTATATGAAGGTGTTGAGTTAGAAGATAATGTTTTCTGTGGACCATCATGCGTATTCACAAATGTTACAATTCCTCGCTCGCACTATCCTGTTCACGGTGTTTACAATAAAACACTAATTAAATGGGGAGCATCCTTGGGGGCTAATTCCACTATTGTTTGTGGACATACCGTAGGTAGAAGTGCCTTAATTGCAGCAGGAGCTGTGGTTACGAAAGATGTAAAAGATTATGCACTTATGGCAGGTGTACCTGCACGCCAAATTGGTTGGGTTTGCGAATGTGGTCAACGATTAAATGATGAATTAACGTGTTCACGCTGCAATAAGCAATATAAAGAGTTAGATAGTGGATTGAAAGAGTTATAAATACTATTTACAATTTTACTATTTACTATTTACCAATCACTAATTACCAATTACAAGTCACTAATCACCAAATATTATGCAATTTAGAGATTTAAAAAAACAATATCAGGTTCTGAAATCTGAAATAGACTCATCATTACTTGATGCAGTCGCATCCGGTGCCTACATTATGGGCAAACCGGTAAAAGAGTTAGAAACAGCTTTAGCTGAGTACGTTGGGGTTAAGCATTGTGTAAGCTGTGCGAACGGAACCGACGCTCTTACTTTAGCCTTGAAAGTTTGGGATATTAAAGCTGGTGATGCGGTATTTGTACCTGATTTTACTTTCTTCGCGACAGCAGAGGTTGTTTCCTTAGAAGGAGCTACTCCTGTTTTTGTTGATGTCGATGCCGATACATTCAATATTAATCCTGTGTCACTTGAAAAAGCTATTCAGCAAACAATAAGTGAGGGTAAACTTACACCAAAAGTTATTATAACAGTTGATTTGTTTGGTCTACCTGCAAATTATCCTGCAGTCTGCCAAATTGCCGATAAGTATAATTTATTGATCTTGGAAGATGGTGCACAAGGCTTTGGTGGTAGTATTAATGGTAAAAAAGCTTGTAGTTTTGGTGATATTTCTACTACATCTTTTTTCCCTGCAAAACCATTAGGATGTTATGGTGATGGTGGTGCAGTATTTACAGATAATGATGAGTGGGCGAAAGTCCTTGATTCTTTAAGAGTTCATGGAAAAGGTTCATTTAAGTATGATAATGTACGTATTGGTGTAAATTCACGTTTAGACACACTTCAAGCAGCTATTTTAATACCTAAATTCAATGCATTTAAAGAATATGAATTAGATAAAATCAATGAAGCTGCAAGTCTTTATGATGCTAAACTTAAAGGTGTTGTAAAAACTCCGGTTATACCTGAAGGCTATTATTCAAGCTGGGCACAATATACTATTACTCTTAAAAGCAAAGAAAAAAGAGATGGTTTGCAGGCATATCTGAAGGATAACGAAATCCCGACTATGGTGTATTATCCAAAAGCGCTACATGAACAAACAGCTTATAAAAGCTTAAATTATCCGGAAGGGAGTTCGCCTGTTACTGAAGTATTATCAGAAAGTGTGTTATCTTTGCCAATACATCCTTATATCACTGAGGAGGAAATCAATAAAGTTGTTGACTGTATTGTTGAGTTTTTAAGTAAATGATTATAACTGTTTAAAATATGAATATAGCTATTGTAGGAACCGGTTACGTAGGTTTGGTATCGGGAAGTTGTCTGGCTGATATGGGTGCGTATGTTACTTGTGTTGATATAGATAAGGAGAAAATTGAGAAACTGAATAAAGGTATTATTCCAATATATGAGCCGGGACTTGAAGAGATAGTAATGCGTAATGTGGCTGCCGAACGATTAAAATTTACTACAGATTTATCGGCAATAATTAATGATGTCGAAATTGTTTTTAGTGCTGTTGGAACTCCTCCGGGTAATGATGGCAGTGCTGATCTTAAGTTTGTAAGAGAAGTTGCAAAAACAGTCGGACAGCACATGAATAAATACACCTTATTAGTTACAAAGAGCACTGTGCCTGTAGGAACTGCTGCAATGGTTAAACAAGTTATTCAGGATGAGTTAGATAAGCGAGGTGAGAATATCCCTTTTGATGTTGCATCTAATCCTGAGTTTTTGAAAGAAGGAGATGCCGTGAATGACTTTATGCGTCCTGAACGGGTTGTAATCGGAGTTGAAAGCGAACGTGCCAAAGAATTGTTGACCCGACTGTATCGTCCGTTGATGCTTAATAATTTCCGTGTGATGTTTATGGATATTCCATCAGCCGAAATGACCAAATATGCTGCTAATGCTATGCTGGCAACTCGTATCAGCTTTATGAATGACATAGCAAATCTTTGCGAAATAATGGGAGCTGATGTAAATATGGTGCGTAAAGGCATTGGTTCCGACTCTCGTATAGGTAATAAGTTTTTGTATCCAGGCTGTGGCTATGGCGGTTCTTGTTTCCCTAAAGATGTGAAAGCTCTTATCAATACTGCTGAACAAGCCGGTTATGATATGAAGGTGCTTAAAGCTGTAGAATTAGTTAATGAATATCAGAAATCAGTATTGTTTGAGAAACTTAGTCGCTACTACGATGGAGATTTAAAAGGTAAAACCATTGCACTATGGGGATTATCTTTCAAACCGAATACTGATGATGTTAGAGAAGCTACCTCTTTGGTGTTAATTGATTTACTGCTGAAAGCCGGTGCTAATATTCGTGTTTTTGATCCTATTGCTATGGAAGAAGCCGATAAAGCTTTGAAAAGAGCTATGTCGGAAAATGATGTTGCAAACATATCTTATGCTCGCGATATTTATGATGCAGTTTTAGATACCGATGCTTTGTTACTCGTTACGGAATGGAAAGAATTTCGTATGCCTAACTGGACTGTTATCAAACGCAGTATGAATAAGCCTTATGTAATAGATGGACGAAATATCTATGATGCTGATGAGTTGAAGTCAAATGGATTCGATTATGAGGCAATAGGTCTTTCAATATCATAAAATACGTATTTAGATATGTCCCGAAAAACAATATTAGTCACAGGTGCTGCCGGTTTTATAGGTTATCATGTTGCAAGAAAGTTGCTGATTGACGGCTGGCAGGTTGTCGGATTAGACAATATCAATGATTACTATGATGTTGAACTAAAATACGATCGCCTTGCTAATTTAGGAATTGGGAAATCATTTGTTAAATATAACGAAGTTGTAGAAAGCACAACAGATAAATCTTTTTCATTTGTAATGATGAATCTTGAAGATTTAAACTCATTGCAACTTCTATTCTCCGTAAATAAATTTGATTTTGTTTGTCATCTTGCTGCTCAGGCAGGTGTCAGATATTCAATTGAAAATCCAATGGCTTATATCAATAGTAATATTGTTGGGTTTACGAATATCCTTGAGCTATCGCGACAAAATCAAATCCGGCACTTGGTTTATGCCAGTTCGAGTAGTGTTTACGGACTAAACGAGAAAATGCCTTTTTCTACTCACGAAGGCACTAACCATCCGGTTAGTTTATATGCATCAACTAAAAAAAGTAACGAACTTATGGCTCATGTTTATAGTCATTTGTACGATTTACCTACCACCGGATTACGCTTTTTTACAGTTTACGGTCCGTTGGGTCGACCGGATATGTCGCCTATGTTGTTTGCCGATGCAATTGTAAATAACAAACCGATTAAAGTTTTTAATAATGGCGATATGGCACGTGATTTTACATTTATCGATGATATTGTTGAAGGTGTTGTTAGAGTTATTAACAAGCCTGCTCAACCTGATGACAAGTGGAATGCTTTATCGCCCGATCCATCTTCATCTATTGCCCCATATAAAGTTTATAATATAGGAAATTCCTCCCCTGTGAAATTAATGGACTATATAGAGACTATGGAAAAAGCCTTCGATAAAAAAGCTGAAAAGATTTTTTTACCCATGCAGGCAGGAGATGTTCAACATACTTTCTCTGATGTGTCTGATTTAGAAACTGATTTCGATTACCGACCGGATACACCTTTAGTAAAAGGGCTTCAAGCTTTTGCTGAATGGTATAAAGACTATTATAAAATGTGCTAATTTATCCATATAATTAATTTTACACTTCTCAATTGCTTCATTTCTACACACTTCCATTATTATTAAAACTTTTCATTACAATACTCAAAAAATAAGTCAGGAGGAGTATCTAAATTGATTAAAAAGCGAGATGAAATTAAATATCACTTAATTTATTAAATATAATTTATTACCTTTGCAGCAAAATTAAAAATATGGATCGTATTGGATCAAGAATAAAAAGGAAACGAGAACAAGTAGGATTACAGCTTAACGAACTGTCTAAAAAAGTCGGAATAAGCTCAAGTGCCTTGTCGCAAATCGAGAATGCAAAAGCATCTCCAACGATTTCGACATTGAAACGTATAGCTGAAAATCTTGATACTACTGTAGGCGAACTTATAGGCGAAAATGAGATTGAGAGCTTACCTATAATCAAAAGGAAAGAAATAAAGCTTCTTACAACCAATGAATTTGGTGTTGATGTTTTCTCTCTTTCTAATCATGGCTTAAATAAAATCATGGATACTTTTCTGTTGAGATTTCCGGAACAATCAAATAGTTCGGGAATTTTCGATAAACAATCCGGTCAGATTTTTTGTTACTTAACTAATGGGGAGTTAATATTTGAACTTGACAATCAAACATTTAACATAGATAGCGGAGATAGCTTATATTTTAATGCTCGTCGTAATTTTAGATTCTCCAATTCAAGTAAATTCACAGCAGAGTTAATTTGCATTACATCTTTTAGAAATTTTTAAATTAAGTATTACTTAACAAACATAATAAACAGGTATTTAGTATAAATAAAATCATGAGTAATTTATTTTCAATTTTAGAACAAAAAGGTATAAAATTACCATCCGAGACTATTGAACTATTAATCAATTGTAAAGGTTACACAGTTTATAATAGTGTTGAAGAATTAACTATCGCTGCCTTAGGTGGCAAAAACAACAACAAATACGAAGTTAAATATGACATACCAGGTAAGGGTGAGTATACAGAGGCTATAGTGCATAGAGTAACTAATGGCGTTTCAGTTAATTATCCTGATCCTTATATGCGTCGTCGCGACCCTGACACTATGGTCATAGCTGATGAACGACCTACCGATAAGGAAACTTTCAGAAATAGATTTGGATATGATTTCACATCATTGAAAAAAGAAACGTTCGATTGGCTGAAGCAGCAGGAATTAGCAGTGTTTTTCTACTTTGCAGGGCGTGAGGGCATTGGTGTTACCGGTCTGGCTATAGCACCTGCAAATGCAGGATTTTTTGCTATGGGACTTGCTATGCTGCAAATAATTACACCTGTGGATGAATTGCCCGATAAAATGACTGTCGAATCAATAATATATGTAGCACCAACTTTCAGGCATACTCATTTCAACGGAAAACAAATCGTTGTACATAACAGAGTTGACGAACGTCACGAAATATATTCTTACAATCTTTATCCTGGTCCGAGTGCTAAAAAAGGACTTTACGGAGCTTTACTCGATAAAGGTGAAAAGGAAGGTTGGATTACTGCTCATTGTTCCACAGTACAGGTAGTTAGTCCGTACGATAACATGACTACATTCATGCACGAAGGTGCAAGCGGTGGCGGTAAGAGTGAAATGCTTCAACATATTTTGCGTGAGTTAAATGGTCAGGTTTTAATTGGAGAGAATTCAGTCAACGGAGAGCGTAGATTGATTAATCTGCCAATATTCTCTGCTTTCTATCCTGTAACCGATGATATGGCTTTATGTCATCCTTCAATTCAAAGGAAAAACGACAAGCTGACCGTACTTGATGCTGAAAATGCATGGTTTATTCGTGTAGATGGAGTTAATGATTATGGTGATGATCCATTTCTTGAGAAAATTACGATCAAGCCACCAAAACCTTTATTGTTCTTAAACTTACAATCAAATCCGGATGGAACAGTGTTAATATGGAATCACACCGAAGATGCACCCGGAAAACCTTGTCCAAATCCAAGAGTAATTCTACCTCGCGAGGTCGTACCCGATGTTATAGGTACACCGGTATCCATCGATGTTCGTAGTTTTGGCGTTCGAACTCCTCCATCTTCAAAAGAAAGTCCTAATTATGGGATTATAGGAATGTTCCATCTCTTACCGCCTGCTTTAGCATGGTTATGGCGATTAGTTTCACCACGCGGTCATGCAAACCCAAGTATTATCGGTGGAGGAAAAGGCATCGGTTCTGAAGGTGTTGGTTCATATTGGCCCTTTGCCACAGGAGAAAGGATAAAAAATGCTAATATGTTGCTTGAACAGATTATGAAAAATCCGCTGACAAAATATACTTTAGTACCAAATCAGTATATAGGTGTATGGAAAGTCGGGTTTAAACCTCAATTGTTAATGCGCGAATACCTCACTCGACGAGGAAGTGCGAGATTAAGAAAAGATCAATATCAGCCTGCCCGTTGTCCGCTTTTAGGTTATGAGCTGAATTACATCACCATCGAAGGAGCAAAAATTCCATCTCGATTTCTGAAAGTTTATAAGCAAGATGAAATGCAATTGGAAGGCTACGACAAAGGTGCAGAGGTGTTATTCAACTTCTTTAAAGAGGAGCTTCAGCAGTATTTGGGACCGGACTTACTCCCTTTGGGCAGAGAAATCATAGAAGCTTGTTTGAATGGTGCGAGCGTTGAGGAATACAATAAATTTATTCCTATGGAATAGGGACGTCAACAGGCTGCAATTGTAGAGAAGATTCCTCAGTCGCTCCTTTGGCTTCGCCAAGTCGCTCGTTCGGAATGACACGCTCGCTTGCGGACGGAAGTAACTGGTCGTTTGAAATTTTCCTCATCCGAACATGCTCGACAAATGTAAATCAATAGCATTAAAAATCCCAAAAGAATAAAATTATTTTTTTTAGATTTTTAATGCTTTTTGCTTTGGTTATCAGATATATTTTGCCTAATTTTGTTGACCTTTTAAAATAAGGAAAAAAATCTTTATTTTAATCGATTTATTTCAATAATTACCGAATAAAATTATCAATTATTCAAAATATATCTTTCAAAATTATGAAGCTTACACACATTGAACATTTGGGTATCGCTGTTAAAAGCTTAGAAGATGCCATTCCTTTTTATGAGAATGTTTTAGGTTTAAAGTGTTATGCTGTAGAGGAAGTTGCCGAGCAAAAAGTAAAGACAGCTTTTTTTATGGTAGGGCAAACAAAAATCGAACTTCTCGAATCAACCGACCCTGAAGGTCCTGTTGGCAAATTTATCGAGAAAAAAGGTGAAGGAATTCATCATCTTGCTTTTGCTGTTGAAGGACTACAAGACAGCTTAAATATTTTAGCTGAAAAAGGCATTAATCTTATCGACAAGTCTCCAAGAAAAGGTGCAGAAGGCTTAAATATAGCATTCTTACATCCTAAGTCTACTTTTGGAGTACTTACAGAGTTATGTGAAAAGCCGAATTAATTATTATTTATCCTTCAACATCCTTTTATGAACAACAAAGAAAAAGTAAAGAATCTCATTGATTTGAGAGTTCAAGCTAAATTAGGTGGTGGTGTTAAACGTATTGCTTCTCAACATGCAAAAGGTAAATTTACTGCCAGAGAACGTATTGACATGCTTTTAGATGAAGGCAGTTTCGAAGAACTTGATATGTTCGTTACTCATCGATGCAATAATTTCGGTTTAGAAAAAGAAAAATATCTTGGCGATGGTGTAATTACCGGTCATGGTACAATAGACGGTCGTACTGTATATGTATTCGCTCAGGACTTTACCGTTTTCGGTGGCTCGTTGTCTGAAACTATGGCACTAAAAATCTGTAAGGTAATGGATATGGCAATGAAAATGGGCTGTCCGGTAATTGGTATAAACGATTCAGGTGGTGCGCGTATTCAGGAAGGTGTTACGTCGTTGGCAGGTTATGCTGAAATTTTCCAACGTAATATCCTTGCTTCAGGAGTAGTCCCACAAATTTCGGCAATATTTGGACCGTGTGCCGGTGGTGCGGTTTATTCACCTGCACTGACAGATTTCATTATGATGACCGAGCAAAATTCGTATATGTTTGTTACCGGTCCTAAAGTAGTGAAATCAGTTACCGGAGAAGATATTTCAACTGAAGATTTAGGTGGTGCTGATGTTCATGCCGGAAAATCAGGCGTATCTCATTTTAAAGTTGAAAATGAAGAAGAAGGTCTTTTAATGATACGAAAACTTCTTTCTTTCTTACCTCAAAATAATTTGGAAGAAGCACCTGTATTCGACTCAGGAGATTCTATCGAGAGATTTGAAGACAGCTTAAATGAGATTATACCAGATAGTCCTAATCAACCATACGACATGAAGAATGTTATTCATGCCATTGTCGATAACAAAGAATTTTTAGAAGTTCATCGTAATTACGCTCGTAATATTATTGTTGGTTTTGCTCGCTTTAATGGTGTATCAACGGGTATAGTTGCTAATCAGCCTAATTTCCTTGCAGGCGTTCTTGATTGTGATGCCTCACGTAAAGCTGCTCGCTTTGTGCGTTTCTGCGATGCGTTTAATATTCCTATTCTGACTTTAGTTGATGTTCCGGGATTCCTTCCTGGTTCGGGACAAGAATATGCCGGTATAATTACTCATGGAGCAAAACTGTTATTTGCTTATGGTGAAGCTACTGTTCCAAAAGTTACTGTTACCATCAGAAAATCATATGGTGGTGCACACGACGTAATGAGTTGTAAACAATTGCGTGGCGATTTCAACTATGCATGGCCTACAGCCGAAATTGCAGTTATGGGTGCTTCAGGAGCTATCGAAGTACTTGAAGGAAGAAATATAGCTTCAATGAATGATGCCGACGAAAAAGCAGCATATATAGCTGAAAAAGTTGCCGATTACGAACAAAAATTTGCTAATCCTTTCCAAGCTGCTTCTTATGGTTATATCGACGATATTATCGAACCAAGAAATACTCGTTTTAGAGTTATTAGAGCATTTCAAGCACTACAGACCAAAAAGGTTACAAATCCGTTGAAAAAACATACTAATATTCCACTTTAAAAATTTAAAATTATGATAATGTTGAATATTAGTGGATTTGAACAGGTGCTCCTATATTCAGTGATTGGTGTTACAGTAGTGTTTTCTGCACTGGTTATTCTTGTATTTGCTTTCAAATTTACAGGAAATTTAAGCAGAGGTAATTATTCGTTTAAAAAGCGTGTTAAGAAAACCCAATTGGCATCAACTGAAACTGTTCAAGAGAAAAAGGAAATAACAGGGCAGGAAATTGCTGCTATATCTATGGCTTTGCATCTTTTTTTGAGTGACATCCATGATGAGGAGAGTAATATCATAACTATCAAGCGAATAGAAAGAAGATATTCTCCATGGAATTCAAAAATTTATGGTCTAACAAATTTAATTCGATAATAATGAAGAAATTCAGCTTTACAATAAGTGGCGATCAGTTTTCTGTAAGAGTTAAGAAAATTGAAGGAAACATAGCAGACATAGAGGTTAACGGTACTCCTTATGCTGTTGAAATTAACGAAGAACTTAAAACTTCGAAAACACCGGTAGTGATGGTTCGCAAAGAAGTTCAAACAAAACAAGGCGATGAACGTGCTAAAGAAAACTTAAAGCCTGTTTCCGAAAGCAATCGTCCGAGTGCTAAAACTATTAAATCTCCTCTTCCGGGTAAGATTTTGAAAGTTAATTTTGCTATTGGAGATTCTTTTAAGGAAGGTGATATTCTATTGGTGATGGAATCAATGAAAATGGAAAACAATATTCTTGCTGAACGCTCAGGGAAAGTAGTTAAAATTTGTGCTCCGGTAGGGAATACAGTTCTACAAGATGAAGTATTGTTTGAAATTGAATAAAAAATTGTTGTATGAATAGAGTATTAAAAAAATTAAGCATATTGCTGATTCTTATTGCATTATTTGTTCCAATGGGGGTATTTGGACAAAATGCAGATAGTTCAAATGCCTTCTTTGATGGTTTGGAAAAATTCTGGCATAGTACAGGCTTTGCAAACTTCCAATTCAAATACTTAGTAATGATATTGATTGGTACTATCTTCATTATCCTTGCTGTTAAAAAAGGTTGGGAGCCTTTGTTGCTTATCCCTATTGGCTTCGGAATGATTATAGGAAATATTCCCTTTTCATTAGGAGAAAGTATTGGCATTTATGAAGAGGGTTCTGTACTTAATTTCCTTTATGGTGGTGTTATTCAGGGTTGGTATCCGCCTCTTGTATTCTTAGGAATTGGAGCCATGACCGACTTCTCATCTCTTATTTCTAATCCTAAATTGATGTTACTTGGTGCTGCGGCTCAAACCGGTATATTTATTACATTTATTGGAGCATATGCTCTCGGTTTTACTCCCGAACAAGCCGGCGCTATTGGAATTATTGGTGGTGCTGACGGACCAACGGCTATCTTCCTTACCTCAAAACTTGCTCCTGAATTGATTGGTACTATTGCTGTTACTGCTTATTCGTATATGGCTTTAGTTCCTCTTATTCAGCCCCCGGTGATGAGACTTCTAACAACCAAAAAGGAAAAGCTTATTCGCATGAAACCTCCTCGTCCGGTTTCTAAAACTGAAAAAATTGCATTTCCTATCATAGGTTTGGTGCTTACCGCTTTCATAGCTCCGAGTGCTCTACCTCTATTAGGTATGCTGTTCCTTGGTAATTTGCTAAAAGAGTCTACAGTTACTGAAAGGTTAGCCGAAACAGCTCGTTTTGCGTTGATAAACACAATTACGATTTTATTGGGTTTAACTGTTGGTGCATCAACACAAGCTGATAGATTTATAACTTGGGATTCTTTGAAGATATTCGGACTTGGTGCTTTGTCTTTTGTTATAGCTACTGCATTGGGAGTTCTATTTGCTAAATTAATGAATCTGTTCCTAAAAGAAGGAGATAAGGTTAATCCGCTAATAGGATCTGCAGGAGTTTCTGCTGTGCCCGCTGCTGCCCGTGTTTCTCAGGAACAAGGCTTGAAAGCTGATAAAACAAATCACTTACTTATGCACGCAATGGCTCCAAATGTAGCAGGAGTTATAGGATCAGCCGTTGCAGCAGGTATTCTGCTAAGCATGTTATCCTGAAAATGGTGATTAGTGATTGGTGATTAACGTGTCACGATTTACGACGTGTCACGACACGTCTCTACAGAAATATTGGCACATTGGCATATTAACACATTAACACATTTATTCTACATGAACACCTCAAACTACGAAATTGCTCTGGATTTTGCTTTACAAACAAATAGAAATATTTTTCTTACAGGAAAAGCAGGTACAGGAAAAACTACTTTTCTGCACAACTTAAAGAAGATTACTAATAAACAAATAGCTATAGTAGCTCCAACCGGCGTAGCAGCAATAAATGCCGGTGGGGTTACTATCCACTCTTTTTTTCAATTACCTTTTACTCCCTTCTTCCCTACTTCTGAAGGTAAAAAAGATCTGATTGAGAAAAGTAAAATGCGTTCTAACAAACGTAAAATACTGCAAGAGCTTGAACTTCTTGTGATTGATGAAATTAGTATGGTAAGAGCTGATACTCTCGATGCCATCGACCATATGCTTCGTCATGTCAGGTTTCGTCATCGAGATGAGTTTGGAGGTGTTCAGGTGGTGTTTATCGGTGATATGTTTCAACTTTCTCCTGTTGCATCCGATGATGAATGGCGATATTTGTCTCAATACTACGAATCTCCATACTTCTTTCATAGCCATATAGTGCAACAAAAACCTCCTGTTTATATCGAATTGGAGAAAATTTATCGGCAGTCAGATATTAATTTCATCAAGATATTAAATGAGGTAAGAAATAACTGTCTTAGTTCAAGTAGTATCGAAATACTGAATAGTCGGTATAACCCTTTATTTGTACCGCCTGCTGATGATTCATTTATTACTCTTACAACACATAATTATAAAGCTGATTTAATAAATTCAGAAGAATTAAGAAAATTAAGTTCTGAGGCTGTAAGCTTTAAAGCTATTATTGATGGTGAGTTTTATGAGAAAAGTTACCCTACCGATGAAATCCTAAATCTGAAAATTGGTGCTAAGGTTATGCTTATTAAAAACGATACCGAAACTCCAAGAAGGTTTTACAATGGCAAAATAGGTGTAATCCAATCATTTGCTAAAGATACGATACAGGTAAAATGTCCCGAAGATGATTCAGTCATTGATGTATCCCGCATGGAATGGGAAAGTGTACGTTATACCGCCAATCCTACCACCAAGAAGATTGACGAGGACGTAATCGGTAAATTTATTCAGTTTCCTTTACGATTGGCATGGGCGATAACAATTCATAAAAGTCAGGGTCTCACCTTTAACAAAGCTGTAATTGATGCAGGTGAGGCTTTTGCATCCGGACAGGTTTATGTGGCTTTAAGCAGATGCACCAATCTCGAAGGTATGGTACTGCATAGCAAGATAAATCCTAATAGCATCGAAAATGACCGCCAGATTTTAGAACACGAAAAGCAAAAATTACCTTCTGAAATCTTAGAAACCGAACTCAATAAATCATTAAATGAGTTCAGGGCATATATTATCCAACAACTGTTTAATTACAGCAGTATTACAAGCAAATTCGCTCGATTTAAAAAATCTTTTGAAGAAATTTCATCTTCTTTCAATAACGAGACTAAAGGTTATATCGATAATATACATAATCAGCTATCAATTTTAGAGGATGTCGGATCAAAATTTAGTACTCAAATCGACAGGATTTTTATTGAACAAGATATAGATGAAAGTTTTCTAACGGAAAGGATATATGCTGCAAGTACCTTCTTTACGGAAAAGATAAAATTGATAACAGACACCTTGAAAGAATCGCCGGCATCAACTGATAACAAAGAGAGTGCAAGCACTTTCAACGAGGAAATGAAAGATTTATTTGGTGTACTGTCTCTCAAAACTTACATTATGAAAAGTCTTCAGTTTCCATTCTCTGCAGAAAATTACTTTTCTATAAAAAATAAATTTACTATACCTGAATTTAGTATTAATGCATATTCTAAGTCAGGCACCAAAACGAAAATCACTTCTCGTCATCCTAAACTTTATTTTAAACTCTTAGAGTTACGAAATAATATCAGCGATAATGAAAGTATGCCTATCTATCTGATAGCAAATACTAAAAGCATTCAGGAAATGTCAGATTTTCTCCCACTGTCTGAAAAGGATTTGCTGCAAATTCACGGTTTTGGAAAAACAAAAGTTGCAAGATACGGTAAAAAGTTTTTAGATGTTATTACTGAATATTGCTTGGATAATAATCTAACATCACTTATTTACGAAAAGTCAATAGAGGAGAAATCGAAAAGGAAGAAGAAATAAATATTGAAGTTGTCGTGATGTTTCGCATCAAACGACTGCAACATATGGGGTGTCCATCACAGCTGCTATCTAACTGACTACGGCTGCAGAGGAGCTCCCTCACTTCGCTACGCTCGTTAGCGGATGAGTATAAGCTGACTACGGCTGTAGAGGAGTTCCCTCACTTCGCTCCTTTGGCTTAGCCAAGTAGCTCGTTCGGGATGACACGCTCGTTAGCGGGCGGAGGGTGTAAAAGCCGACTACGGCTGTAGAGGAGTTCCCTCAATCGCTCCTTTGGCTTTGCCAAGTCGCTCTTTCAGGATGACACGCTCGCAGGCTAACAGTGTAAACCGCCACTCGAAGTGTCCCTGTAACATCATCATTTTCGCAGTGGCGGTGTTGAGGTTATATTTGTGAATATGTTGTTTGTCGATTTTTTCTATATTTTTGCATCTTCAAAAAATGTTTGTTTATGAAAACTCAATTTTATTATGTTTATATCTTAACTACACGAAACAATAGTGTTACTTATACCGGAATTACCAATAATCTTGTCAGACGTGTTGCTGAGCACAAGCTTGGGAAAACAGATGGGTTTACAAAAAAATACAATATAAACAAGTTGATTTATATTGAAAGATACGAATATGTAGAAGATGCTATAGCAAGAGAAAAACAGATTAAAAAATATTCCAGAGCAAAGAAACTAAATCTTATTAATACCAAAAACCCGGCATTGAAAGAACTCAATCCCTACGATTATTAAAAAACCATTTAGGAAATATATCCCCGCCCGCCAGTGAGTGTGTCATCCTGAAAGAGCGACTTGGCAAAGCCAAAGGAGCGATTGAGGGAACTCC
>ERZ778021.633-NODE-633-length-57015-cov-6.701352_pt1 | contig 57015 bp, 49 predicted proteins | sample MGYA00375751_ERZ778021 | MGnify/ENA primary metagenome ERZ778021 (study PRJEB29350, sample SAMN05389814) | bioreactor metagenome | isolation source: Thiocyanate stock bioreactor | place: South Africa: University of Cape Town | collected 2013-08-29 ... | reverse complement strand
GCACTGTCGGTCGACCCCGCCCTGCTGGGCGAGCTGCTCGGCAAGGTCGAGATGCGCGAGCTGCTCGACCCCGCCGTCATCGCGCAGTTCGAGCGCGAGGCCCAGCGGCTCGACCCGTCGCGGCGCGTCCGCGGGCTGGAGGGCGTCGCCGATCTGCTGCGCCTTCTCGGACCGCTCGACGCCGCCGAGGTCGCGGCGCGACTGGCAGAGACGGCCACGCCGACGCAGGATGCGTCTGCCGGCGCCCCGCACACCACCACCGCGACCGCACCAGCACCTCCCCCGTCGGATGCCGAGACCGACGCGGCCGCACACGCGGCGGCATCCGCTTTCCTCGACCAGCTCGTCGCCGCGCGCCGCGCGATCCGCGTGAGTGTCGGCGGCGTGGAGCGAGTCGCGGCCATCGAGGACGCCGGCCGGCTCCGCGACGCTCTGGGAGCCGCGCTGCCCGTCGGCATCCCGCTGGCCTTCCTCGAACCCGTCGTCGACCCGCTCGCCGACCTGATCGCGCGCCACGCGCGCACGCACGGCCCGTTCCGCACGGCCGATGTCGCCCGGCGGCTGGGCATCGGCGCCGCCGTGGCCCGCCAGACGCTGCAACGACTGGAGTCGCAGGGGCGCGTGGCGAGCGGCTTCTTCCTGCCCGAGGGGGCGGCCCCGCGATCGGTTCCCGGCGACGAGGGCGGCGCCCGCACCGGCGTCGACGACTTGGAATGGTGCGACAGCGAGGTGCTGCGACGCCTGCGCCTGCGCTCCCTCGCCGCGATCCGCGGCACCGTCGAACCGGTGGCGCCGGCCTCCTACGCGCGCTTCCTCCCGGCGTGGCAGCACATCGCCGGGGCGGCCGGCGGACGTCCACTCGAAGGCGTCGACGGTGTGCTCGCCGTCATCGAGCAGCTCGCGGGCGTGCCCCTTCCGGCGAGCGCCTGGGAGTCGCTGATCCTGCCCCTGCGGGTGAGCGACTACACACCGGCGATGCTCGACGAGCTCACCTCGACCGGCGACGTCGTCTGGTCGGGCCACGGCTCGCTGCCGGGCCGCGACGGTTGGATCGCCCTCCACCCGGCCGACACCGTGACCCTCACCCTCATCCCGGCCGAAGACCCGGAGGAGCCCTCCGCAGCGGAGCAGCGCATCATCGACGCGCTTCGCGCCGGTGGCGCGTTCTTCGCCGGTCAGCTGGCGGCGATGACGCAGGCGACGAGCGAACAGGCCGTCGTCGACGCGCTCTGGAACCTCGCCTGGACCGGACGGGTGACCAACGACACGTTCGCGCCCGTCCGCGGGCTCCTCGCCGGGGGCTCGCAAGCCCATCGCACGACACGACGCGCGCCCCGCGCCCGGATGTTCCGCGGCACCTCCATCCCGACGACCCTGACGGCCGCGCGCGCCGCCGCACCGCGCGCGCCGATGGCCGGGGGACGCTGGTCGCTGCTGCCCGAGCCGTCCGCCGACGGCGCACTGCGCGCGACGGCCTCGGCGAGCCTTCTCCTGGAGCGCTACGGCGTCGTCACGCGCGGCAGTGTGCAGGCCGAGGGCATCCCGGGCGGGTTCGCGCAGGCGTACCGTGTGCTCGCCGGATTCGAGGATGCCGGGCACTGTCGCCGCGGCTACTTCATCGAGAAGCTCGGGGCCGCACAGTTCGCGGCATCCGCCACCGTCGACCGCCTCCGCGAGTACGCCGCTCTTGCCGACCCGCCCCCGCGTCGCGCCGTGACACTCGCGGCCACCGATCCGGCCAACCCGTACGGCGCCGCGCTCGCCTGGCCGGCGCTCGAGGGCGTCGCGCATCGTCCGGGACGCAAAGCCGGCGGACTGGTCACGCTCGTCGACGGTGAGCTGGTGTTCTACCTCGAACGCGGCGGCCGATCGGCGCTCGTGTTCGACGACGACGACGAGGTGCTGGCCGCCGCGGCCGCGAGCCTCGTCACGACGGCGCGCACCCATCGCCTCGACACGCTCACGGTCGAGCAGGTGTCCGGAGCCTTCGTGTACGGCACCGCGGCGGGGCGCGCCCTGCAGGCCGCAGGGTTCGTCGAGTCCAGCCGCGGCCTCACTCTGCGGCGTCAGCGATGAGCCGCCTCACCGCGTGCCCGCCGGGAGCCGGTCGTGCCCGAGGGTGACACCGTCTTCCGCACGGCGCGGCGGCTGCACGAAGCGATCGCCGGCGCCGAGGTCGCACGCTTCGAGCTGCGCGTGCCGCGGTATGCGACGGCCGACCTCACCGGCGAGGTCGTGCACGAGGTCATCCCGCGCGGGAAACACCTCCTCATGCGCATCGGCTCCTTCACGCTGCACTCGCACCTGAAGATGGAGGGGCGCTGGCTGGTGTTCCGCCGCGGCGAGCGGTGGCGCGCCCCGGCGTACCAGGCGCGCGCGATCGTCGGCACCGCGGCGGTGGATGCCGTGGGCTTCGAGATCGCGATGGTCGACCTCGTTCCCACCGCCGACGAAGACGAGCTGGTCGGCCACCTCGGCCCCGACCTGCTCGGCCCGGATTGGGATGCCGAGGAGGCCGCGCGGCGCATCCTCGCCGATGACCGGGCCGTCCACGTCGCGATCCTCGATCAGCGCAACCTCGCGGGCCTGGGCAACGAGTACGCCAACGAGCTGCTGTTCGTCCGCGGCATCCTTCCGACCACGCCCGCCGCCGCCGTCGATGCGGCCGGTCTCGTCGAGACGGCCTCGCGCATGATCCGGGCGAACCGCGACCGCGCGTCGCGCACGTTCACCGGCGACACGCGTCCCGGTCGGCAGAACTGGGTGTACCGCCGCGAGCGCAAGCCGTGTCTGCGCTGCGGCACGCCGATCCGCCGCACCGAGCTCGGCGCCACCGAGACCAGCGAGCGCATCGTGTTCTGGTGCCCGCTCTGCCAGACCTGACCGCACCCTCCCGCCCCGCCACGACGGCGGAGCCGCCGCAACAGATGCGGACCGTCGCAACAGAATCGGATGCAGCGGCATCCTTCGGTCCGCATCCGTTGCCGATCCCCGCATCCGGTGCGGGCCGGGCCGCCGCGCCCGCAGCGCCGCGTCTCAGCGGCCGAGGTAGCGGCCGGGGCGGTGGTTGAGGGCGAGGACGAGGTTGAGGAGGATCGCGCCGACGGCGCTCATCACCACGTTCGGCCAGGGCACCACCAGCAGCGCCAGCGCGACGATCAGCACATCGAAGATCATCATCGTCCAGCCCGCGCGGAAGCCGGTGCGGTCCTGGATCTCGAGGCCGACGATGTTGATGCCGCCGACACTGCCGCGGTGCCGGAAGAGGATGAGCACCCCGACACCGGCGAGCAGGTTCCCCGCGAGAGTGCCGTACAGCGGCTCGAGACCGCTGATCGGGAAGAGCGCGTCGTGCAGCGGGGCGAGCCCGGAGACCAGCGCGATGCACACGATCGTGCGGATCGTGAAGTCCCACCCGCGCCGCCATACGGCCAGCAGCGCGAACGGCACGTTGACGGCGGCGAACAGCACCCAGAACGGCCATCCGGTGGCGTACCCCAGCAGCAGCGAGAGCCCGGCGGTGCCGCCGGTGACCGCGCCCGCCGCATGCAGCAGGTGCAGGCCCACGGACACGAGGAACGTTCCTGTGAGGATGCCGAGAATGTCCTCCGCAACCGAGTGATCTTGGGTCTTGGCTTCGAAGACAAGAGTGGGACCGGTCGTCGGGTCGGCCTCCGCAGGTGTGGTCACAGCATCCATCTTCGCAAGCCACACGCGACCCGGCGTCACGGGACCGGCCGTGGGAATGATCCGGCGGTCACCACCGTTGCGGATACCAGGAGGGATTCGTGGGTAAGAACTACATCGACATCGAAGACGAGCGCGGGCAGACGCTGCGTTATCGCAAGCACGTCAACGGCCGCGGTCTGATCGCCAACGGCGCGAAGGTGCACGCCTCGGCCCTGGTCGAAGCGGGCGCGTATGTCGAACCGGGCGCGCAGATCGCTGCGGGCGCTCACATCGGCCGCGGCGCATGGATCGAACCGGATGCCGTCATCGGCCCGGACGTCGAGATCGCCCCGCACGCGCACATCGGATCGGGCGCTGCCATCGGCCCTCGCGCCAAGATCGGCGTTCGTACCGTGGTCGGCGCTCACGCACGCGTGGCGGGCGGATCGCTCATCGGCGACGACGAGCAGATCGCCGACGGCGAGCGCGTCGCGACCGACCGTCGGGGCCTTCGCCTCGCCGCCTGAGCCGCGGCGCCGGCGGCGGGATACGCTGGCCTGCATGGCCGGACGCGGAGCAGGAGGAGCAGGCGGGCGTGGCGGCAAGCCCGCACGCCCCTCGGCATCCTCTCGCCGTGCTCCTCAGAAGAGCGGGACGAAGAAGGGCGCTGCCCGCACGGGTGCGGCGCCCAAGCGCGCGAGCCCGAAGCCGGAAACATCGACGGTGGCCGACGCTGCGCGCGGCCCGTTCCGCCTCGGCGCTGTCGAGGGCGCCACTCCCGGCAAGTGGATCGGCACCTGGCGTGAGCGGATGCCGCACGTGGCCCTCGAGCTCGTGCCGCTGACCGTCGCCGACCAACGGCAGGCGCTGGCGACGGCATCCGTCGACGCGGCACTCGTGCGACTGCCGCTAGACCGCACCGACCTGCACCTGATCCCTCTCTACGACGAGGTGCCCGTCGTCGTCTGCGCGGCCGACTCCCATCTCACGGCCGCCGACGAGCTGACCCTCGCCGACCTGGTCGGAGAGGTGATCATCGCGCCGCAGCATCCTCCCCTGGAGCTCGAGGTGGCGGGCGGCGAGATGCCCCGCTTCGCCCCGCCGGAATCCGTCGCCGACGCGATCGCGATCGCGGCGTCGGGTGTCGGGGTCGTGATCGTCCCGATGTCGTTGGCGCACCTGCACCACCGGAAGGATGCCGCGCATCGCCCGCTCGCCGACGGGCCCACCTCGAGCATCGCCCTGGCGTGGCCGGCGGCCCCGGCGACGGCATCCGACGCCGCGTCCGGTGCGTTCGTGGAGACCTTCATCGGCATCGTGCGGGGGCGAACCGCCAACTCGTCGCGGTGAGCGGCGTCACACACCTGCCCCGTCGGAGCATGCCCGCCTAGACTCTCGACATGTCTCCGCTCGTCTACGTGTGCGCCCGCCCGCAGCAGGGTGCGGCAGCGGCCGAGTACGAATCATTCCGTCAGGCGATGCGCCTGGACGAGAACGAGTTGGAACGCTGGGATCTCGTGCGCGACCCGTGGCCCGCCGACGCGGCCCGACGCTGGCGCGGTGCCGTCGTGGGCGGCAGTCCCTTCAACGTGACCGATCCCGAGTCGGCCAAGACCGACGCGCAGCGGCGCCTGGAGGGCGATCTCGCCCAGCTGGCGCACGCCGCGGCATCCGGCGAGACCGCCGCACTGTTCACGTGCTACGGCATCGGCGTCGCGACGCGCGCGCTGGGCGGCGAGGTGACCCGCGCGTACCCCGAAGACACGGGACCCACGAAGATCACCCTGACGGCGCAGGCCCAGCAGGATCGCCTCTTCGGGGGTCTCGCGTCGACGTTCGCGGCACTGACGGCGCACAAGGAAGGCATCGGGCGCCTCCCCGAGGGGGCCGTCCTGCTCGCGACCAACGACGCCTGCCCCGTGCAGGCCTATCGCCTCGGCGACACGCTCTACGCGACCCAGTTCCACCCCGAGCCCACCGGCCGGGCATTCACGAAACGCATGGCCGTGTACCGCGACGACGGCTACTTCGCGGCCCCCGACTACGACCGCATCGCCGCCCGCGTGCTCGCCGCGTCTCTCACCGAGCCGATGCGGATCCTCCGCGCCTTCTCGCAGACCTTCTGAGCGGGCGGGTCCGCGCGGCGTCGTTCAGTCGCCGATCGACCCGGCCACCACCCGACGCCGCAGCGTTGCGACCACGGCGGAGATCAGGATGACCGCCGCGACGACGAAGGCGGCCGTGGCGACGGCGGGCGCGTGCGGTTCACCGCTGGTGCGCGCGACACCGATCCACACGAGTCCCCACGACATCGCGAGAGCGGGAGCGATGCGCCCGCCGGTGCCGAACGCGATCGCGATGCCCACGAGTGCGACCACCACGAGCACGATGACCCCCCAGAGCTGCTGACGGTCGGCATCCATCGGCGAGACGACCTCGGCCGACAGCCACGCCGTGATGTTCGCGACGGTGGCCAGGCTCACCCACCCGAGATGGATGCCGACGGTCGCGTCCATGAACAGGCGATCGCCCCACGTTTCGGCCGGCGTCTGGACGAGGACACGCAACGTGGCGCCGAGCGCCGCCAGCAGCACGACGATCGCAAGGACCGTCAGCGCCAGCGTGAGGAACTGGGCCGTCAAGAGCCAGGCGCCGTTCAGCACGGCGGTGACAGCGATCCACCAGCCGGCACGGCGCTGACGCTCCCGCGCGCGCTGCCCAGGCAGCGCCTGCCAGATCGTGTATGCGATCATCAGCACGTAGACGAGCGACCAGATCGAGAAGGCCGGTGTCGCCGGCGCGAGCACGGTGGCATCGGCATCCAACGCCCCGCCCTGTAGGTCGCGCACATTGGTGCCGCCGAACAGGCCCGTCCCCACCATCGCGGCGATGATCATGAAGACCACCGTGGAGATGACCACGATCTGGCGGACGAGATCGGTACCGGTCGGGCGGGAGTCATCCATGCGACCCACGGCATGAACGGATGCCGCCGCGCACCAGGCCCTTGACACGCGCCCCACCGGCGCGCGCCCGGGTGCCCGGGGTGTTCTGGCGCCCACTGAATCGGTGGCGCGACCAGCGGCCTCACCCCCGCGAACACCGCAGAACGCGCCACACTTTCCGCACCCGCCGAAAACAGGTGGCGCGACCAGCGGCCTCGCCCCCGCGCATGCCGCAGAACGCGACACCGATTCAGCTCGCCGGCGCGCCGCCCACGCACCCGAGCGGGCGCTCAGTCCGCGGGCGTGTACACGGCGTGACCGCGGGTCGGTACCAGGCCGTCGCCGCCACGCGCACCGACGACAGCGGCGGAGTCGGCCGAGAGCACGAGGGGCCCGGCATCCACGAGATGCTCGTGCGCCGTCGTCGTCGCGAGCCACACCTCACGATCCGTGAGATCGACGGTCCACGGCTCGGGCGAGAGATTGACGTATACCGAGGCCGTGTCGCGGTGGAGGGCCCATCGCCCGGCGCCGACGCTCTCGGCCGCGTGCCCTCGCTGGTCGGGGTCGGTCAGCTCGGCATGATCCCGCCGCAGTCGCGCCAGCGCGCGGTACAGCGACAGCAGGCGCGCGTGCGCCGACTGGTCGAGTTCGGACCAGTCCAGCTTCGACCGCTCGAACGTCGCCGGGTCGTTGGGGTCGGGCACGAGCGACTCGTCCCACCCCATTCGCGCGAACTCGGCCTTGCGTCCCTCGCGGGTCGCGGCGGCGAGCTCGGGTTCGGGGTGCGAGGTGAAGAACTGCCAGGGCGTGCAGGCCCCCCACTCCTCCCCCATGAACAGCATCGGAGTGCCGGGCGCCGTCATCGTGAGCACCGCCGCGACCTCCAGGCGTGCCGGCGTCAGCGACTGGCTGAGCCGGTCACCGGCCGCGCGGTTGCCGATCTGGTCGTGGTCCTGCGCGAACGTGACGAGGCGCCACGAGGGTACCGCCGCAGGAAGGGGCGCGCCCCAGTCGCGACCCCGGAAGGACGAGAACGTGCCGTCGTGGTAGAAGCCGCCCGTCCAGGTCTTGGGCAGTGCCTGCGGATCGGCGAAGTCGGCGTAGTACCCCTCGGTCTCCCCGGTGAGGGCGACGTGCACGGCGTGGTGCCAGTCGTCCACCCACTGCGCGGTCAGCCCGTACCCGCCGGCCTCGCGCGGCAGGATCATGATCGGATCGTTCAGATCGCTCTCCGCGATGAGGCTCAGCGGACGGCCGACGTGCGCCGACAGCGCGTCGACCCGCTCGGCGATCTCCTGCAGGATGTGCACCGGGCTCGATGCGGACTCGTGCAGCGCGTGCACGGCGTCGAGCCGCAGGCCGTCGACGTGCATCTCACCGAGCCACATCAGCGCATTGTCGATGATGTAGTCGCGCACCGCCCGCTGGTCGAGGTCGATGCTCGATCCCCACGTGGTGCTCTGCCCGTCGCGCAGGTACGGCCCGAACTCGGGCAGGTAGTTCCCGGAGGGGCCGAGGTGGTTGTAGACGACGTCCTGCACGACCGCCAGTCCCGCTCCGTGAGCCGCGTCGACGAAGCGTCGGTAGGCCTCCGGGCCGCCGTAGTCCTCCTGCACGGTGTACCAGAGCACGCCGTCGTAGCCCCAGTTGTGGGTGCCGTTGAAGCCGTTGACCGGCAGCAGCTCGACGTGTGTGACACCCAGCTCGACCAGGTGGGGCAGGCGGCCGATCGCGGCATCCAATGTGCCCTCGCGGGTGAACGTGCCGACGTGCAGCTCGTAGATCAACCCCCCGGCGAGTTGCCGTCCGGTCCAGGCGGCATCGCTCCATACGAAGGATGCCGCGTCGTCCCACGCCGACAGATCGTGCACCCCCCGCGGCTGGCGGCGCGAGCGCGGGTCGGGGCGCACGTCGGAGTCGTCGAGCACGAATCCGTACTCTTCGCCCGGGTTGGGCGTCGCGAGAGTCGTCCACCAGCCGGCATCCCGCGGCGTCATCTCGATGTCCGCAGCGCCGTCCGGGAGACCGGCCAGACGCAGTCGCACCCGCGCCGCACGCGGCGCCCACACCTCGATCGTCATGCGACCATCCTGCCCGTCACGGACGGGTGCCCCGCACCCCTTGACGCGGACGGCCTACGACGTGCCGTCGGAGTTGCCCTCGTCGTGTTCGTCGGGTGTCGGGCGGCGTCCGAGGAAGAAGAAGACGACGGCGAGCACGCCGAACGGCAGCGCGACCGCCCAGTTGTGCATCGTCAGCCCCATCGAGACGGCGATCGCGAAGAAGGCGATGGCGACCCCGAGATAGCTCTGCTGCTGCCCGCTCGACTCGGCCATGACTCGACGCTAGCGAAGACCTCCTGCCGCGGCATCCCCCGTGCGACGGAATCGACGCGCTCGCATCCTGCCGCGAACTCCGCATAATGTGACGTACTCCGCACCGGATGCCGCGTCTGCGTGCGGAGTTCGTCAGGATCTGCGGAGTTCGTGGTGGCGGTCTCCGCGGGCGGTGACGCGCGTCAGTCCTCCCAGCGCGAGGGACCGCCGGATGCCGCGAACTCCGCGGCCGCCGCGGCGCGCAACTGTGGGTCGGTCGTGTAGGCGACCGCCGTGGCGGCGAGGGCCGCCGCGGCATCCACCAGGGCGTCGACGGCCGCGGGGAGCACGGTGAGCTCGGCGAAGGCCGCGTTGTGCGGGAACACGTCGTCGGGTCCGCCGAGTCCGAGCGACGGGTGGATCGACGGGACGAGCCGGCTGACGTTTCCCATGTCGGTCGACGGCCCGCCCTGCGGCGGGGTGGCCGGTGCGGGGATCTCGTGTCCGCGGGCGGCGAAGGCCTCGGTCCACCGCGCGGTCAGCGCCGTGTTCGTCTGCAGCGGCAGGTACGGCGGAACCGGGTCGACGTCGATCTCGGCGCGGGTCCCCGTGGCGAGCGCGGCTCCCTCGAGAACGGCGACGACGCGATCGGTGAGCTCACGCAGCTGCCCGACCTCGGCGGATCGCACGTAGAAAAGAGCCGACGCCCGCTCGGGGACGATGTTCGGCGCGGCGCCTCCGTCGGTGATGATGCCGTGCAGGCGGTCGCTCGGCAGGATGTGCTGACGCAGCTGGGCCACGCTCTGGTAGGCGGTGACGACCGCGTCGAGCGCGTTGCGTCCGAGCCACGGCGCTCCCGCCGCGTGCGCCGCACGCCCGTGGAACGTCACCGCGACGCGGCGCACACCCGTCGTGCGCTGTCCGAGCACGGAGCTCGTGCCCGATCCGCTCGAGGGGTGCACCATGCCGGCGGCATCCACATCGTCGAAACCGCCGGCGCGGATGATGAGCTCCTTGCCGCCCCCGTTCTCCTCCGCGGGGGTGCCGATCAGCGACAGCCGTCCACCGAGGCCGGCGACCAGCGGCGCGGCCGCGAGGAACGCCCCCACCGCGACCGCCGCGATGACGTTGTGCCCGCAGGCGTGACCGATGCCCGGCAGGGCGTCGTACTCCGCGATGATCGCGAAGTGCGGGCCGGATGCCGCGGCATCCGCGCCCGCCGTCGCCCGCAGGGCGGTGTCGAGGCCGAACGCGCCCACCTCGGCATCCACACCGTGCGCGGCGAGCAGTGCCGCGATGCGCGCGACGGACGCATGCTCCTCGAACCCGATCTCGGGCTGGTCGTACAGCTCGCGCGCGAGCCGCGCGAGCTCGGGACGCAGGCGCTCGACGGCGGCCGCGATCTCCGCGTCAACCGCGGCCGGCGACGACGCCGCCTCGACGCTCACAGCTCGACGAGCTCACCGTCGGCGCGGCGGAGCGTCAGACGGAACCCCGACGCCTCGCCCGCCACGACCTCCGCGACGCCGTCGCCGAGACCGTAGGCCGCGAGGATCTGCTGCAGCGCCGCCGGGTCGGGCTCGGTGCGCACGAGCGAGACGAGCTCGATCGTGGGGATGTCGCTGAGCCCCGGCTGCGCCGTGGTGGCCCAGTCGATGAGGAACGGAACGTCGAGGCGACGGTTCTCGCCACGGGTGAGGCGCCATTCCAGGAGGGTTCCGTCCGGCGTGCGCCGCGAGAGGTCGCTGACGTCACCCGGGTCGTAGCCGCCCGCGCGCGCCGTGGCGACGGTGGCCTCGATGTCGGCCGGGTGCACGGCGTAGGCCTGCACGCGGGGCGCGTCGAGGGTGGCGATGCCGAAGGTCTCCGGCAGTTCCGGCTCGGGGCGGTCGGGGTTGGGGCCGATCAGCTCGATGTACTGCGGGCCGCGGCGGCCGTCGACGGTGAGGGCGACGAGCGCGTTGGCGGTGCCGGTAGGGTGGGCGCCGCCGGGTGCGGCGACGACGCCGGTGCGCTCGGCGAACCAGTCGACCAAGGCGGCCAGGTCGGGGCCGGCGATGACGACGTGGTCCAGAAGGGTGGGGATGCTCATGATGTCCTCGGTATGGGGTTAGCGGGTGGATGCGCGGCGGGCGGGAACCTCGGGCTCGCCGAGCGACAGCATGAGCCGGTTCGCCCAGTTGAAGAAAGCCGCGCCGCCGATGACGTCGACGATCTCGGCGTCGTCGAGACCGGCCGCACGCAGCCGTGCGATGTCGGCGTCGCCGAACGCGAGCGGGGTGTCGGCGAGGGCGACGGATGCCGCGACCACCGCGTTCCACGTCTCGTCGCCGAGGTCGGCCTCCACACCCTCGTCGAGAAGGCGCTGCACGTCGGCCTGCCGGCCCGACTCGCGCGTGGCGGAGGCCGCATGCACCGACGCGCAGAAGACGCAGCCGTTGTGGCGGGAGGTCGCCGCGGCGGCGAGCTCGCGTTCGGCGCGGCCGATGCCGCCCGACACGTTGTAGAAGATGTCGAGGTCGGTGAGGGTGCGGGCGCGCAGCGCCTCGGGGTCGCGGGCGAGCAGCCGGAAGTACGGCATCTTCGCGCGGGCCGGCTCGATGAGCGCGTCGCGCTGGGCGTCGGTGAGCTCATCCTCGGCCACGGGAAGAAGCCACGGCACCCAGCCGAGGCCTTCCTGCGTGTACGCGTCGGGTCGAGCCAGCTCGGCGTAGGTGGTGACGACGTCGGTCATGTCAGGCTCCTTCGGGGACGGTGGCGGACGCGGCGGAGGTCGCGAGCGGCGCGGATGCCGCAGCCAGCACGCGCAGCCCCCAGGCGACCCGCAGTTGGAAGCTCAGGAAGGCGACGAGCTGCGACAGCGACACGATGTCGTCGGGGCTCCACCCGGCATCCACGAGGTCCTGAAGCGCCTCGGCGCGCGCCTCGCGCGGACGGAAGACGAGCAGGTGCGTGTGCGCCAACGCGGCGGACAGCCGCGGGCCCAGCGCTGCGGCCGTCCCGGCATCCGCAGCCCAACGCACGCCGTCGGTCGACTCGTCCTGCAGATTCGGCTCGCGGTACGCGCCGAACGGACCGGTCGCGGCGGCGTCGGTCGCGGCATCCGCGACGACGGCGATCAGCGCGGGCGCCTCGTCGCCGAGAAGGTCGCCGTAGAACGCCGTCGCCTCGGCGAAGCCGTGCAGCTGCGAGACGAACGAGGCGACGGCGTAACGCTCCGCCAGCGCGAACGTGCCGGGCGCGGCCGGCTCGAGCAGCGCCTCGAAGCTGCGCTGCGCGTTCTCGCGGGCCTGGGCACGCTGGTCGCGCACGGCGGCGAGCAGGTCGTTCGCGGCGATGCCGGCGAGCAGGTCGATGATGTCGGCGGTGGGGGTGCTCATGCGAGTCCTTCCGAGGGGGCGGCGAGGGCGAGCGGGCGGTGGGCGTGGTGGAGCGCGGCGGCGGCATCCGCTCCGACGGCGAAGCCGAGGCGGGGGGCGACCTCGCCGGCCAGCAGCTCGAGGGAGCGGAGGGTCAGCTCATGGGTGGCTGCGATCGAGTGCACCTGGAACGAGACGTCGCTGGCGGCCGGCAGCGTCCGGTCGGCCGACAGCGATGCGACGACCTCGTCGACCGTGCCCACGTGGGTGTCGGTGATCCGGACGAGCTCGTCGAGCGCGACCCCGTCGGTGTCGATGCCGAACATCGTGCGGGCGAGGTGGCGGAGGCCGTCACCGGCCAGTTCGAGAGCGCGCGTGCGATCCTCGGGGTCGACGACGAGCGCGGTTCGCGACGCGAGCACGCGGACCGGCGCCCCCTCGGGCAGGGCGGCGCGGTAGGTCTCGATGATCGGCAGCTGCAGCTCGTGCAGGGGGGCACCGGGAGCTTCCGGCGTACGGGGCTGGGTGCGCGAGAGCAGCAGACCGTCGCCGCGCTCGCCGGCGCGGCGGCCCCCGTCGACCGAGAACGTCGCCTGCCAGATACGCGCCGACAGGTCGCCCGCGGCGGGATAGATGCGCGAGTCGGTCCCTCGGATGCCGCGCCCCTCGAGCGCGGCGAGGAGCACGTCCAGGTGATCGGCGAAGATCTCGCGGCGACGGTCGGACTCGCGTCCGAACGCCGCGAACGAGGAGGGCGTGCCGCCGGTGGCGAGGCCCAGCTGCACACGTCCGCCGCTGAGCTGATCGAGCACGGTGGCGTCCTCGGCGACGCGCAGGGGGTCATCGAGCGGAAGCGTGACGACGCCGGTGGCCAGCGCGATGCGGCTCGTGCGTTCCGCCGCGGCGGCCAGCAGCACGAACGGCGACGGCAGTCCTCCCTCGTGCTCGCCGAAGTGGTGCTGCGCGAGCCACGCCGAAGCGAAACCGTGGCGCTCCGCGTGAGCGATCTGCTCGATCGCGAACCGGTAGCGATCGGCGGCGGAGGCCTCTTCGAGCACACGGCTGAAGAAGCCGAGACGGGGACCGCTCATGCGGATACCTCTTCCTTGCGGGGGACGACGGGGCCGGCGGAGGTGAAGGCCGCAGCCCTCGACGCGGAGTCTGTGCGCAGCGACGCGCCGGGGATCGCCGCGAGGAGCTCGCGCGTGTAGGCGTGCTGCGGATCGGCGAAGACCGCGGCGGCCGCGCCGTGCTCCACCTGACGGCCGCGGCGGAGCACCGAAACGGTGTCGGCGATCTGGCGGACGACGGCGAGATCGTGCGAGATGAACACGTAGGTCAGTCCGAGCTCGCTCTGCAGCCGCGCGAGCAGCCGCAGGATCTGCGCCTGGACCGTGACGTCGAGGGCCGAGACGGCCTCGTCGAGCACGACCAGCTCGGGCTCCACGATCAGCGCACGCGCGATGGCCACGCGCTGGCGCTGCCCGCCGGAGAGCTCCCGCGGATGCCGCGACGCGATCTCGGGCGCGAGGGCGACGAGCTCGAGGTGATGCGCCACCCGGTCGGCCCGCTCGCCGCGGGTGCCGATGCCGAAGTTGCGAAGGGGCTCGGCGAGGATGTCGGCGATGCTCTGGCGCGGATCGAGCGACGCGTACGGGTTCTGGTAGACGAGCTGGGTGGTGCGGTGGAACGCGCGGCGTGCCCGTCCGCCGGCGAGCGCGGTGACCTCGGTTCCGCCGACACGGATCGTGCCGCGCGTCGGGCTGTTGAAGCCCGCGATCGAGCGCCCTGTCGTCGTCTTGCCCGAGCCCGACTCCCCGACGAGGGCGTGCGTCGTGCCGCGGGCGACGGTGAACGACACGTCGTCGACGGCGACCAGCGGCGAGCGTCCCGCGCGGCGGAACTCCTGCGTGAGCCCGGAGACCTCGACGAGGGTGTCGGCGAGGGCGGCAGCATCCGGCGCCGTGCGCTCGACGACGCGGGCGAGTGAGGGTGCGTCGGCGAGGAGCGTGCGGGTGTAGTCCGACGTCGGCGCCGGCAGGACCTCAGCCGTAGGCCCCGCTTCCTGCACGCGGCCACCCTGCATCACGACGAGCGCGTCGGAGCGGTCTGCGGCGACGGCGAGGTCGTGCGTGATGAAGAGGATGCCGGTGCCCGTCTCGGCGCGCAGCTCGTCGAGAAGGTCCAGGACGGTCCGCTGCACCGTCACGTCGAGCGCGCTCGTGGGCTCGTCGGCGATGATCAGCTCGGGCTGCAGCGCGAGCGCCGCCGCGATCAGCACCCGCTGGCGCATACCCCCGGACAGCTCGTGCGGATACTGACGTGCGCGAGCCTCGGGGTCGTCGATGCCGACGCGTTCGAGCAGGTCGATGACGCGCGCCTGGATCTTGGCGCGGTCCTTCCACCCGTGGATGCGGAGGGCTTCGCCGACGCTCCAGCCGATGGTGGCCACCGGGTTGAGCGAGTTGCCCGGGTCCTGCGGGATGAGCGCGATGCAGCGTCCGCGCAGATGCCGCCAGCGGCGCTCGCCGAGACCGACGAGCTCGGTCGGCCCGTCGGTGCGCTCGGACAGTCGGATGCTGCCGCCGGAGACGCGGCCGTTGGCGGCGAGCAGGCCGATGACCGACTGGGCGACGGTCGTCTTGCCCGAACCGGACTCGCCCACCAGAGCCGTGACCGACCCCGCCTCGACGTCGAACGAGACCCCGCGGACGGCCTCGACGGCACCGCGACGCGTGCGGTACTGCACGGCGAGGTCGCGGATGGACAGCAGCGGCTGCGCGCTCATGCGGCATCCCCTCCTCGAAGGGCCTGGCTGAGGCGGTTGGTCGCCAGCACGACGAACACGACGATCAGGCCGGGCAGCACCGTGAGCCACCAGGCGGTGGCGACGTAGTTGCGTCCCTCGGCGATCAGCAGGCCCCACTCGGGCGTGGGCGGCGGGGCGCCGTAGCCGAGGAAGCCGAGGGTGGAGATCTGCAGGATCGCCGAGCCGAACTGCAGCGCCGCCAGCGCGATCACCGGAGTGAGCGAGTTGGGCAGGATGTGGCGCCACAGCACGCCGAAGAACGTGCCGCCCGAGCCGTAGGCCGCCTCGACGAAGTCGGTGACCCGAACGCTCACGACGCGCGAGCGCGCCAGGCGCGCGAACACCGCGATCGAGGTGACCCCGACCGCGACGGCGGCGCTCGTGGTGCCGAACCCGAGCAGGATCACGACGCTGAGCGACAGGAGCAGCCCGGGAATGGCGAGCAGCACGTCGACGAGGCGCATGAGCACCTCGTCGAGCGCGCCCCCGACGGCGCCGGCGGTGACGCCGATGGCGGTGCCCACGACGAGGCCGACGAGCACGGCGACGAGCGCGCCGATGATCGACTGCGAGGCGCCGTAGACGACACGGGCGTAGAGATCGCGGCCGGTGGCGTCGGTGCCGAACCAGTGCTCGGCGCTGGGCGCCTGCAGCGCGGGCGCGACCGTCTCGGTGGGGTTCTGGGCCGTGAACAGGCCCGGGAACAGCGCCCACAGCAGGGCGACGAGGATCACGAGCGCCGGCAGGACGAACCCGACGCGCGAGACGAGGCTCCGCCAGCGCAGGCGCCGGTCGGGAGCGGGGGCGCCGGGGCCCGGGTCGCCGGGTGCGGTGTCGCCGGCGAGTCCAGCGGTGGTGGCCAGGGCGGTCATCGGTTCCCTCCTCGGGAGGCGGCGGCCGCCACGGTGGCACCGACCTCGGCATCCACGAGCTCGTCGACGGCGCGGTCGGCGGCATCTTCGCGCGGTGCCGCGACCGACCCGCGGGTGGGCCCGGAGGTGCGCAGCCTCGCGTCGAGCACGGGGTACAGCAGGTCGACGATAAGATTGATGACGACGAAGGCGACGGTGGAGATCACGACGACGGCGAGCAGCACCGGGGTGTCGCGGTTGGCGACCGCCTGCGCCGTGAGCTGGCCGATGCCGGCACGGGCGAAGACCGTCTCGGTCACGACCGCACCGCCCACGAGCTCGCCGAAGAGCAGTCCCGCCATCGTCAGGGTCGGCAGCAGCGCGTTGCGGGCGACGTTTCGCCACAGCAGCCACGGCGTGCTCGCCCCGCGCGCACGCACGACGGCGACGAACGGCTGCTCGCGCACCTCGTCGATCGAACGCATCAGCACCTGTGAGAGGGGCGCCGCGATCGGGGTCGCCAGGGTGATCACCGGCAGGATGAGCGCCTGCACGGGGTTGGCCCCGATGACGGGCACGAGCCCGAGCCGGAACGAGAACACCTGGATCAGGATGATGCCGATCCAGAACACCGGCAGGGAGACGAACAGGGGCGGGATGCCGCGGAACACCCGACGCAGCCCGCGACCCGCACCGTACGTCGCGGTGAAGGCGATCGTGACCGCGAGGAACACCGCCAATGCGAGACCGAGCACCGCCAGGGTCAGGGTGGGCGGCAACGCCGTCGCGATGAGGTCGGAGACGGCCGCGCCGCTGGCCACCGAATAGCCGAAGTCGCCCGTGAGGAAGCCCGCGATCGAGCGGACGTACTGGACGACGAGCGGCTGATCGGCACCCAGCGACTGGCGGATCGCCTCGATCTGCTCGGGGGTGAGCCCCAGCTCGGGGCTCCCGTACCGGGCGATGACGGCGTCACCGGGGAGCGCGGCCAGCAGCAGGTAGGCCGCCGTGTAGGCCAGAGCGAGCACGAGCACCGCCTGGCCCACACGACGAAGGACGTACGTCATGGATTCCCGGATCTCCCGACTCAGCCCGCGAGCCAGGTCGAGGAGAAGGTCGGGCGTCCGACCGACTCGGTCTCGAAGCCCTGGACCTTGGCCGTCAGGCCGAAGACCTGCGGTTCCTCGAAGATCGGCAGGATGTAGGCGTTCTCGGCGAGGTAGGTCTGCGCCGCCGCGGATGCCGCCTGACGCTGGGCCGTCGTGGGCTCGGACGCGATCGCCTGCAGGAGCGTGTCGAGCTGCGGGTCGCCGATGCTGCCGTCCGTGGGGTTCAGGTTGAGCAGCGTGTTGCGGTTCTTCGAGAAGTACTGCGACTTCAGCACATCGAAGTCCGCGCGGCCGACCATGGAGTGGTACACCTGGATGACGCTCTGGTCGGTGGACGCCTTGGTCTGCGCGGCCATGTCGCCGGCGAACAACGACACCTGGATGCCGAGCTTGCCCAGCTGCTCCTGGATGAGGGTGACGACCTCCTTCGAGCGCGGCTGCGGCAGCGCCTCGTTGAAGCTCAGCGTGAGCTTCTCGCCGTCCTTGGCACGGATGCCGTCGGATCCGAGGGTCCACCCCGCGGCATCCAGCAGCGACGCGGCCTTGGCCGGGTCGTACGTGTAGGACGAGGAGGTGTCGACGTAGCCGAGGGCGGTCTTGGCGAGCGCGCCGGTGGCCAGCGGGTAGTTCTTCGTGAACAGGGTGTCGACGATCTTCTGCCGGTCGATGCCGGCGATGATCGCCTGACGCACACGCACGTCGGCCAGACGCGGCTCACGGAAGCGGAAGCTCAGGCCGTTGTTGACGCCGTTGGTGGCGGCGGCGTGCAGCGAGAGGGCTCCAGCGGCGAACTGCGCCTCGTCGGGGGCGGGGATGTTGCGCGCGATGTCGGCTTGGCCTGCGACGACGGTGCCGACGCGCACGCTGTTCTCGGCCGCGACGACGTAGTTGACGCCCGCGAGGTAGGCGGCGCCCTGATGCTTCAGCGACGGCGGCGCCCAGTTGTAGTCCTTGCGCGCGGTGACGCTGGTCTGCGTGCCGATCTGCTCGTCGGAGATGACGAACGGGCCGCTGCCGATGATCTTGGTGGCGTTGCCCGGTCCGAACTGCTCGCTCGTGCGGTCGAGGGTCGCATCCGACAGCAGGCCCGAGTTGATGGTCGAGACGGCCTGCGCGAAGCCGGGCGACGGCGCGGTGAAGTGGAACACCACCGTGTGGTCGCCGGTCACCTCGCCGTGGTCGTAGTTGTTGATCGCCTCCGACACCGGAAGCGCCCGAGCCTTGTCACCCTTGCCGTAGAGGTCGATGTTCTTCACGACGTTGGCGGCGGTCAGCGGGGTGCCGTCGGAGTAGGTGACGTCGGTGCGCAGGTCGAACGTGTACTCGGTGGCGTCGTCGTTGACCTTGTAGTCGGTGGCGATCCACGGCTCGAGCTCGAGCGTCTCGGGGTTCTGGTAGAGCAGCCGGTCGGTCACGTTGTTGACGATGCCGCCGTTGGGGTAGAAGCCCGCGGACGGCGGGTACAGGGTCGTCCAGGTCTGCGGCTCGAGGTAGGTGAGGGTGCCGCCCGTCTTCGGCTCGCCTCCGGCGGAGGCGGCGGGGGCGGCACTGCCGGAGGCGCAACCGGCGAGGAGGGCGACCGCGGCGAGGGTGGATGCCACGACGAGGGTCGTGCGGGTGAGTCGGGACATGGTGGTCTCCTGGTGTGCGCCGGGCGGCGCTGCGGTGAGCGGGATGATCCACCCCACCACGGCTGCACCCGGCGGGACCAGCCGTCGGTCACGTGACGTAAGCGATCGTCACGAAACGTCATACGCACCGCGTTTCGACTCGCTGCGCTCGCTCAACGACCGGGGTGGAAAGGGCGGCGCATCCCGGTCGTTGAGCGAGCGGCGCAGCCGCGAGTCGAAACGCCCCGACCCCGCCCGCGCCGAGCGGTCAGTCGGCCGCGACCAGCAGCGCGACCGGCAGGTCGGCGAGAACGACGGCCAGGGGCGCGGCCCCGCCGGCGAGCTCGCGTCCGGTGAACGCATCGCGCCAGCGTCCCGTGGGCAGCAGCACCGCGGTGTCGCCCCAGCCGCCGCGCGCGGCGAGCCCGACGGGCAGACGCGTCGCCACCGCGATCGCACCGCCCCGGTCGAACGCGACGGCGTGCGCGGATGCCGCGCCGACGACGGGCAGCGGCGTGTACCGCGTGAACAGGTCGGGCCGGGCACGGCGCAGCCGCAGGGTCCGCGACACGACGAGGAGCTTGGCGGCGCCGGTGTCGTCGACCGACGGCATCCATCCGTCGTCGAGCCGTGCGAGCAGCGCGCGGCGCCCGGCGACATCGACGGGGCGCCGGTTGTCGGGGTCGACGAGCGAGAGGTCCCACAGCTCCGTGCCCTGGTAGACGTCCGGCACGCCGGGTCCGGCCAACTGCAGCAGCTTCGCCGACAGGGAGTTCGAGCGGCCGGCATCCACGACGTCGGCGACGAGCGCCTCGACCGTCGGCCGCGCGGCATCGAACGCGGCGTCGACGAGTCCGTGGACGCGCGCTTCGAACGCCTCATCGGGATCGGTCCAGCTCGTGCCGACGTCGCCCTCACGCGCGGCCTTCTCGGCGTACTCGTGCAGCCGCTCGGGGAGGGCCGGATCGTCCGACCATGCACCGATCACCGCCTGCCACAGGAGCGCATCGAGGGGGCCGTCCCCGGTGGATGCCGTCGCACGCAGCGCGTCCAGCGCCGCCGCCCAGCGGTCGGGGATCTCCGCGAGCACCGACAGGCGCGCCCGCACGTCCTCGGAGCGCTTGGTGTCGTGCGTCGTCAGCGCCGTGAGGGCGTGCGGCCACGACCCCTGGCGACGCGTGAACGCCGCGTGGAACCCGGGGACGTCGAGCGCGAACCACGACGGGTCGCCGCCCACCTCGGTGAGCGAGCTCAGCCGCGTATACCGGTAGAACGCACGATCCTCGACGCCCTTGGCGGTCACCGGGCCGGTGGTCTGCATGAAGCGCCGCGACAGCTCGGCGTCCGCATCGGCGACGAGCTCCGCCAGCACGACGAAGGCGTCGGCGAGGTCGGGCCGGCGCGCGGATGCCGTGGCCACGGCATCCGCCAGCAGCTCGCGGCCGGCCGGAAGGTACGCGCGGTAGACGGGGAAGGCGGCGAGCAGCTCGGCGAACGCGTCACGGGCACGGTCGTCGCCCAGGTCGGCGCGCACGGCGTCCGGCAGGCAGCGGATGAGGCGACCAACCTCGGCGGCCTGCGAGGTGTCGGCGATCTCGCGCTTGGTGCCGGCGATCATGTCGTGCCAGTCCACGGGCCCGCCGCGCAGGCGCTCGTCGAGCGCGGTCAGCGCCGGCGCGCCGGCCGGGTCGACGAGCACCCGGTCGATCTCGCCGAGGGCGTCGTAGCCGGTGGTGCCGTCGGTGGCCCACCAGCCGGGCAACTCCTCCCCCGGCTCGAGGATCTTCTCCACGTAGACGGGAAAGGCGGGGGTCGACGCGGCGCCGCGGGCCTCCACGACCGCGGCCGCGAGTGCGTCGAGGTAGCCGCCCGGATCGGCCAGGCCGTCGGGATGGTCGATGCGCAGACCGTCGACGAGCCCCTCGCGCACCCATCGGAGGATCTCCCCGTGCGACGCGGCGAAGACCTCGGGCAGCTCGACCCGCACCCCCGCGAGCGAGGTCACCGTGAAGAAGCGACGGTAGTTCAGCTCCTCGGCATCCCGCCGCCACGACGTCACCCGCCAGTGCTGGCGCTCCAGCACGTCGCGCACCGCGAGGCGGTCGGTCGTCGCGCGCAGCGGCGCGGTGCCCGGCGCCAGCGGCAGCACGAGGTCGTAGTAGCGCACCGTGCCGAAACCGTCGTCGTCGCCCTCCGGGGGTGCGACCTCGATCTCGCCGCGACCGAGCACCTCGTCGAGGGTGCCACCCAGCACGGGCAGCACGACGCGCTCGGCGCCGTGCTCCCAATCGATATCGAACGCGTGCGCGTGTCGTGACGCCCGTCCGTGGGTCAGGACGTCCCACCACCACGGGTTCTCGGTCGGATCGGCGACGCCCTGATGGTTCGGCACGATGTCCACGAGGATGCCGAGACCCGCGTCCCGTGCCGCGGCGACGAACCGCGACAGCCCGCCCGGGCCGCCCCGGTCGGCGTCCACCCGCGTGGGGTCCACCACGTCGTAGCCGTGGTCGGAGCCGGAGGCCGCCTGCAGGATCGGCGACAGGTAGGCCCAATCGACGCCGAGATCGTGCAGGTAGCCGGTGACGGCGGCGGCGGCATCCAGGTCGAACGACGCGCGCACCTGCAGGCGGTAGGTCGAGGCGGGCGCGCTGCGCGGGTCGTCGGCCACGGTCAGTGCGGCAGCTCGGGCTGCGGGGCCGGCGAGCGCACGATGTCGATCGGCACCGTCAGCGCCGCCAGCGACGCGGCGACGGAGTGGTCGACGTCGGGCTTCTGCTCCTGATAGTCGCGCAGGACGATGAGCGAGCGACCCGCCAGCTCGACGGCTTCGCCTCCGCGGCGCGACTCGGTGTCGGTGAGCTGGCCCGTGGTGTCGACGACGATCTCCCACTGCGGGCTGAACTCCGCGCGGGGGATCGTGAACGAGAGCCCTTCATCACCCGCGTTGAACAGGATGAAGAAGTGGCGATCGACGATCTGCTCGCCGCGGCGGTCGCGCTCCCGGATGCCGTCGCCGTTGAGGAACACCCCGACGGCGCGGCCGAAGCCGGACTCCCAGTCCTCGGGCTGCATCTCGGTGCCGTCGGGGCGCAGCCACGCGATGTCGGGCAGCGGCGCACCCTCCTCGCGGCGGACGGGCCGGCCGTCGAAGAAGCGGCTGCGCCGGAACGTCGGATGCTCGCGGCGCAACCGGGCGAGGGCGGCCGTGAACTCCACGAGCGGCTGGTCGACGTGGTTCCAGTCGATCCAGGTGATGTCGTTGTCCTGCGCGTACCCGTTGTTGTTGCCGCGCTGCGTGCGGCCCAGCTCATCGCCGTGCGAGATCATCGGCACGCCCTGGCTGAGCAGCAGCGTGGCAAGGAAGTTGCGCTGCTGGCGCGCGCGCAGCATCAGGACGCCCTGGTCGTCAGTGGGGCCTTCCACACCGCAGTTCCACGAGCGGTTGTGCGATTCGCCGTCGTTGTTGTCCTCGCCGTTGGCCTCGTTGTGCTTCTCGTTGTACGAGACGAGGTCGCGGAGCGTGAAGCCGTCGTGCGCGGTGACGAAGTTGATGGAGGCGACCGGTCGACGCCCCGAGTTCTCGTACAGGTCTGCCGAGCCCGTCAGCCGCGACGCGAACTCGCCCAGCGTCGCCGGCTCGCCGCGCCACAGGTCGCGGACGGTGTCGCGGTACTTGCCGTTCCACTCCGTCCACTGCGGCGGGAAGTTGCCCACTTGGTAGCCACCGGGGCCGATGTCCCAGGGTTCGGCGATGAGCTTGACCTGCGAGATCACCGGATCCTGCTGCACGATCTCGAAGAAGGCCGCGAGTCGATCGACCTCGTAGAACTCGCGGGCGAGGGTCGCCGCCAGATCGAACCGGAAGCCGTCGACGTGCATCTCCAGCACCCAGTAGCGCAGGGAGTCCATGATCAGCTGGAGGGTGTGCGGGTTGCCGACGTTCATGCTGTTGCCGGTGCCGGTGTAGTCGGTGTAGTACCGCTTGTCGTCGGCTTCGAGCCGGTAGTAGGCCTCGTTGTCGATGCCGCGCATCGACAACGTCGGTCCCATGTGGTTGCCCTCCGCGGTGTGGTTGTAGACCACGTCGAGGATGACCTCGATGCCCGCGGCGTGCAGGGCTTTCACCATGCTCTTGAACTCCTGCACCTGCTGACCGCGCTGACCGCTCGAGGAGTAGGTGTTCTGCGGCGCGAGGAAGGCGATCGTGTTGTAGCCCCAGTAGTTGCTGAGACCCTTCTCCTGCAGGGTGGAGTCGTTGACGAACTGGTGCACCGGCATGAGCTCGATCGCGGTCACGCCGATGTGCTTGAGGTGCTCGATGACGGCGGGATGCGCGATCGCGCTGTAGGTGCCGCGGATCTCCTCGGGGATCTCGGGATGCAGCTGCGTCAGCCCCTTGACGTGGGCCTCGTAGATGACGGTCTCGGCATACGGGGTCTTCGGCAGCCGGTCGCCCGCCCAGTCGAAGAAGGGGTTGACGACGACGCCCTTCATCATGGCCGCGGCCGAGTCCTCGTCGTTGCGGGAGTCGGGGTCGCCGAAGTCGTAGCCGAACACCGACTGCCCCCAGTGGACCTGCCCTTCGACCGCCTTCGCGTAGGGGTCGAGCAGCAGCTTGTTGGGGTTGAACCGATGCCCGTTGGCGGGATCATTCGGCCCGTGCACGCGATAGCCGTATCGCTGGCCCGGCTGCACCGTGGGCAGATACACGTGCCACACGAACGCATCGACGTCGCGCATCTCGATGCGCGTCTCCTTGCCGCGGTCGCCGAACAGACACAGCTCGACGCGCTCGGCACCCTCGCTGAACAGCGCGAAGTTCGTTCCACTGCCGTCGAACGTCGCCCCGAGCGGGTACGCGGATCCTGGCCATGCCTGCATGTGCGACTCCCTGTGCGATGACATCGTTCGGTGACACCGTTGCCACACGCTCGAACCGTGACGAGACCATCCCGTGACGAGTTCAGCCTAGGCCTCGGACCCACTCGTCGGGGTGTGGGACGGTGGGTCTGGACGCGGGCGCGCGGAGTTGCTATACGCCGCGGCACCCCGCGAGAAACCAGCCTCGGAGCGAGAAACACGTGCAGACGTGATGTCTCGCGGCCGGGATGGTTTCTCGCTGGCTGCAGGACGCCGGCGGTGCGGGATGCCGTCAGGCGGCGAGGTTGCGGGCCGCCTGGCGAGCGGCCCCGAGCGCGACGTACTCGCCCGCCGCGGGCACGTCCACCGGCACGCCGAGGACGTCGGGGGCGATGCGCCGCACCGCCTCGGACTGCGCGCCGCCGCCGACCAGCAGCGCCCGTTCGATCGGCACACCGAGCCCGCGGATGGCATTCAGGCCGGCCGCGAGTCCTCGCAGCATGCCCTCGACGGCGGCGCGGGCGAGGTTCTCGCGGGTGGTGGAGGCGAGCGTCATCCCCGTCAGCTCCGCGGTCGCATCGGGCAGGTTGGGAGTGCGCTCCCCCTCGAAGTAGGGCAGCAGGCACAGCCCCCCGGCGCCGGATGCCGCGGCCAGCGCGAGCCGGCTGAGCTCCCCGTGGTCGACGGCGAGCAGCCGGGCGGTCACGTCCAGCACGCGTGCGGCGTTGAGCGTCGCCACCAGCGGGAGGAAGTGGCCGTCGGCATCCGCGAAGCCCGCGACGGTGCCGGTGGGGTCGATCGTGCGCTCCGCACTGACCGCGAACACGGTGCCGCTGGTCCCGATCGAGACGACGACGTCGCCGACCGTCGCGCCCACCCCGAACGCCGCCGCCGCGTTGTCGCCCGCGCCCGCGCCGACGCGGCGGCCGTCGGCATCCGTGACCGACTCGAGAGGGCCGAGCACCCGCGGCAGCGCGGCGTCGTGGCCGAGCGCGGCGACGAGCAGATCGCGATCGTAGGCGCCTGTCGCGGGGTTCCAGTAGCCCGTGCCGGAGGCGTCGGAACGGTCGGTGATCAGCTCGTCGAACGCCGCGGTGCCCTCAGCCACCGGCCCGAACCCGCGCAGGCGCCAGGTCAGCCAGTCGTGCGGCAAGGCGACGGCGGCCACGGCCGCGGCGTGGTCGGGTTCGGAGTCGCGCAGCCACCGGAGCTTGGTGACGGTGAAGGAGGCCACGGGCACGAGTCCGGTGCGTCGCGCCAGCTCGTCGGCGCCGAACTGCGTGATCAGATCCGCCGCCGCCCCCGCCGAGCGGGTGTCGTTCCACAGCAGCGCGTCGCGCACGACCGCGCCGCGCGCATCGAGCGCGACCATGCCGTGCTGCTGCCCGCCGATCGCCCAGGCGGCGACGTCGGCGATGCCCCCGGCATCCGCGATCGCCTCCTGCAGCGCGACCCACCACGCCTCGGGATCGACGCTCGTGCCGTCGGGGTGCGCCGCGCGCCCCGAACGGACCACGGCTCCCGTCTCCGCATCGACGATGACGACCTTGCAGGACTGCGTCGACGAGTCGACGCCCATGACGAGTGCCATGTCGGCATCCTCTCTCGGTGGACCGCCACCACCCGCCGAGACACCGGATCCGCACCGAGACACCGGCGTGCGGCGGGTGTCTCGGTGCGGACGTGGTGTCTCGCGGGCGGGGCGGTCGAGCGGATGCCGGGGTCAGCGGGCGCCGAGCAGGTGCTCGGTGGCCAGCTGCTGCAGGCGGACGAAACCGAAGCCCTTGCCGCCGAGGTAGGCGTCGGTGTCGAAGTCCTCGTAGGCGGAGCGGTCGGCCACGAAGTCGTCGTAGCTCTCGCCCTCGGCGAACGTCGGCTGAGCGAGCTCGGCCACGCGCGCAGCGGCAAGTGCCTCCTGCACCTCCGGATCGGCGCGGAAAGCGGCCGCGCGCTCCTTCAGCAGCAGGTACGTGCGCATGTTGGCGGCTGCCGAGTCCCAGACGCCGGTCTCGTCCTCGGTGCGCGAGGGCTTGTAGTCGAAGTGGCGCGGTCCCTCGTAGGCCGGGCCGCCGTTCGGGCCGCCGTTTTCGAGCAGGTCGACCAGCGCGAACGCGTTGTGCAGGTCGCCGTGGCCGAACACGAGGTCCTGGTCGTACTTGATGCCGCGCTGGCCGTTGAGGTCGATGTGGAAGAGCTTGCCATGGTAGAGCGCCTGGGCGATGCCCGCGGCGAAGTTCAGGCCGGCCATCTGCTCGTGGCCCACCTCGGGGTTCAGGCCCACGAGCTCGGGACGCTCGAGCGAGTCGATGAAGGCGAGGGCGTGCCCGACCGTCGGCAGGAGGATGTCGCCGCGCGGCTCGTTCGGCTTGGGCTCGATCGCGAAGCGGATGTCGTAGCCCTTGCTGTCGACGTAGTCGCCGAGGAAGTTGACGGCTTCGCGGTAGCGCTCCAGCGCCTGGCGGATGTCCTTCGCGGAGTCGTACTCGGCGCCTTCGCGACCGCCCCACATGACGAACGTCTGCGCGCCGAGCTCGGCTCCGAGGTCGATCTGGCGCAGCACCTTGCGGATGGCGAAGCGGCGTACGTCGCGGTCGTTCGAAGTGAAGCCGCCGTCCTTGAAGACGGGGGCGCTGAAGAGGTTGGTCGTGACCATCGGCACCTTCAGTCCCGTCGCGTCCAGCGCCCCCTTGAGACGGTCGATCTGGTGCTGACGGTCGGCGTCGCTGGAGCCGAAGGGGAAGAGATCGTCGTCGTGGAAGGTCAGCCCATACGCCCCCAGCTCGGCGAGCTTCTCGACCGCGTGCACGACGTCGAGCGGCGGACGGGTCGGGCCGCCGAACGGGTCGGTGCCGTTGTAGCCGATGGTCCAGAGACCGAAGGTGAACTTGTCGGCGGGGGTCGGGGTGGTCATGACGCTCCTTCGCGGTCTCCCGGGTGGGAGGTTTGTTGTTGACAGCAACCTATACCACGACGCACCCGTCGTCTACCGCGACGCCCGGCATCCGCGCCTCTAGGGTGGACGCGTGGCACGCGCAGAAGGAACCGTCGAAGGCGTTCGGCGCGCCAACCTCTCCCGCGTGCTGCGGCTCGTTCACGAAGACGGCCCCCTCTCGCGCGCGGCACTCACCGAAACGACCGGTCTGAACCGGTCCACGGTCGGCGCGCTGGTCGCCGACCTCGTCAGCGCGGGCCTCGCCACCGAGGGCGCCCCCGAGATGCACCGGCGCGTGGGACGGCCCTCACCGTCGGTCGCGGCCGCCGCGGACGTGGTCGCCATCGCGGTCAATCCCGAGGTCGACGCCCTCACCGTGGCCGCCATCGGACTCGATCGCACGATCGTGTGCCGCGAGCGCATCGAGCTCGCCGGACTGCTCACCCCCCAAGAGGCCACCGCGCTCACCGCCGAGGTGGTCGAACGCTGGCGCACGGGGGTGCTCGCCTCGCACCGCATCGTCGGCATCGGCATCGCGGTGCCCGGGCTGGTGCGCTCCGCCGATGGCCTCGTGCGCCGCGCCCCGCACCTCGACTGGACCGACGCCCCGCTGCGCGACGAGCTCGCGCAGGCCACGGGCCTGCCGACGGCGATCGACAACGACGCGACGCTCGGCGCCCTCGCCGAGAGCCGCTACGGAGCCGGTCGCGGCGTCGCCGATCTGATCTACGTCAACGGCGGCGCAAGCGGCATCGGCGGCGGCCTGGTGATCGGCGGACACCTCGTGCGCGGCGCGGGCGGCTACGCCGGCGAGCTCGGCCAGAACAGGCCGGGCATCGCACAGCCGGCGGATCGTCGCTCGGGCGCGCAGGGCACTCTGGAAGACGAGGTGAGTCGCTCGCGCCTGCTCGCCGTCGTGGGGCTGCACAGCGCGGACGAACCCACGCTCGAGGAGGCGATCCGCACCTCGGGGAGCGTGGAGGTCGCCGCGGAGGTCGAACGACAGCGCCGCATTCTCGCGACGGCGTTGGCGAACGCCGTGAACGTGCTCAACCCGTCGACCGTCATCCTCGGCGGCTTCCTGGCGACGATCCTCGACCAGGATGCCGAGGCCCTCCAGAGCGCCGTCCGCGAGCAGGCGATGGCCATGAACGTCGAAGACCTGCACCTGCGTGCGGCCGACCTGGGCCCCGACCGCCTGCTCGTGGGCGCGGCTGAGATCGCCTTCGACGCGCTGCTCACCGACCCCCTCGATGCACTGCCTGGCGCGCTGCCTGACGCGGGCTGACCCCCGGCATCCCCGCGCTCAGCGCAGCGGTGCGGTCGTCGCGCGCGGAATGAGCCGCGTGGGAAGCACGAGGTGCGTGGCCTCGGGGGTTCCCCCGGCGAGCATCGTCACCAGCATCCGTGCGGCCTCGGCGCCGAGGCGCTGAATGGGCTGGCGCACCGTGCTGAGCGGACGCGCCGTGAGGAAGGCTTCGGGGATGTCATCGAATCCGATCACCGACAGGTCGCCCGGCACATCCAGTCCCAGCTCCCCCGCCACCTCGATGAGCCCGAGCGCGGTGCGGTCATTGGCGGCGAACACCGCCGTGGGCCGGTCGGACTGCTGCAGCAGCGCACGCCCGACGACACGGACCGTGTCGGGGTCGTACATGCCCACGGCCACGAGGGCCGGGTCGAAGCGGATGCCGGCCTGACGCAGCGCGCGGCGGTAACCCGCCTCGCGCATCTCCGACGAGCGCAGTTCGGGCCGCCCCGCGAGAAACCCGATGCGCCGATGCCCGAGCTCGAGCAGGTGTGTCGTCGCCTCGAGTCCGCCGGCGAGGCTGTCGGATTCGACCGACGGGATGTCGACGCGGCCGGCGTGCGGGTCGACCGCGACGATCGGGACGTCGGCGTTCACACCCACCACGGTCGGGGTCACCATGATCGCCGCGTCGATCAGCGTTCCGCTGAGGCGGCTGAGCGAGCGCCGCTCCCACCCCTGCGGGTCGCTGTCGCGTGCTCCCGCGTACGCCAGCAGGTCATAGCGATGACTGCTCAGTGCCGCACCGACGCCTTTGAGCACCTCCGCGCTGAACGGCTCGAAGTCCGAGACGAGCACGCCCACGACCCCCGTCCGGCGGGAGCGCATACTGCTGGCGACGAGGCTCGACTCGTAGCCGAGCTCGGCCACGGCATCCAGCACGCGCGACACCGTCGCACTGGCGACGCCATACCGCCCGTTGACCGCTTTGGACACCGTGGCGACCGACACTCCGGCGGCGGCGGCGACGTCATGGATGGTGGCTCTGCGACTCACGGGGCGATCCTATGGGGACGGAAACGTTATTGAAAAGGTTTTTGAAAACGTTTGACGTTGTTGACAACAAATGGACACACTGGTGCACATTCCGGCCTGAACCCGTTCACCGGAATGCTCCGTGCCCCGAATGACCGGGGTGAGGCTCAATGAGGAGGACAGGAATCACATGAAGGCGAACAAGATCCTGACCGGAGCGGTGCTCCTGGTCGCGGGCACGCTCGGTCTGAGCGCCTGCAGCGGCGGATCCGGCGGGACCAACGCCGACGGCAAGGTCGAGATGACGCTCTGGCAGAACTCGACCACCGGTCCCGGACAGCAGTTCTGGAAGGACGCGATCGCGGCCTTCGAGAAGGAGAACCCGAACGTCACCATCACGATGCAGTCCGTGCAGAACGAAGACATGGACGGCAAGCTGCAGACCGCGCTGAACGCGGGCGACGCTCCCGACATCTTCCTGCAGCGCGGCGGCGGCAAGCTCGCGGCGATGGTGCAGGCGGGTCAGCTGATGGACCTCACCGACAAGATCGGCGACACCGCCAAGTCGGAGATCTCCGACGGCTCCTTCAAGGCCGAGACCTACCAGGACAAGGTGTGGGCCATGCCGCTGGCGGTGCTGCCGAGCGGCTTCTGGTATAGCTCCGACCTGTTCACCAAGGCGGGCATCACGACGCCGCCGACCACCATCACCGACCTGGAGTCGGCCGTCGGCAAGCTGAAGTCCGCGGGCGTCGCACCCATCGCGCTCGGCGCGAAGGACGCCTGGCCGGCCGCCCACTGGTACTACAACTTCGCCCTCCGCGAGTGCAGCGCCCAGACCATCGAGAAGACCGGCGACACCAAGGACTTCAGCGACGGCTGCTGGCTGAAGGCCGCGGAAGACCTGAACGACTTCGCCGCGACCCAGCCGTTCAACGACGGCTTCCTGACCACGAGCGCCCAGCAGGGCGCCGGCAGCTCTGCCGGTCTCGTCGCCAACCACCAGGCCGCGATGGAGCTCATGGGCGCGTGGGACCCGGGCGTGATCGCCTCCCTCACCCCCGACGAGAAGCCGCTGCCCGACCTGGCATGGTTCCCGTTCCCCGAGCTGTCCGGCGGCCAGGGCGAACCGGGCTCGATGATGGGCGGCGTCGACGGGTACTCGTGCTCGGTCAAGGCTCCGAAGGAGTGCGCCGACTTCCTCAACTTCATCGCCTCGGCCGACCAGCAGAAGGCCTACTACGCGGCCTTCAGCGCCCCGCCCGTCAACAAGACGGCGCAGGCGGCGGTCAAGGAGCCCTACCTGCAGGAGGTCCTCGCCGCCTACAACAAGGCCCCCTTCGTGTCGCAGTGGCTCGACACCGTCCTCGGCCAGAACGTCGGCAACGCGCTGAACGTCGCCGTGGTCGATCTGCTCGCGGGCAAGAGCAACCCGCAGCAGATGATCCAATCGGTCACCGACGCGGCCAAGAAGGGCTGATCGGATCGTGTCCCTTCGCGAGACCTCCGTGGCCGTCACCGACCCGGAGACGGATCTCGCGCAGCACGGCGGGGGCGGCGTGACGCCGCCCCCGCCCACGCCGCGCCGCCGTCCCCGTGGACTGGGCTGGGCCGGGAGATTCGAGATCGCGCTGCTCGTCGGGCCGGCGCTGATCATGTTCCTCGGCTTCGTCATCTTCCCGGTGGCGATGGCGGCCTACTACGGCTTCTTCCGCTGGCAGGGCTACGGCACGCCCACCGACTTCGTCGGCCTGCAGAACTACGTCACGATCCTCACCGACCCGACCTTCCTCGAGGCCCTCGGGCACAACGGCTTCATCGTGATCGCCTCGATCGTGCTGCAGGGTCCGGTGGCGGTGCTGCTGGCTCTGCTGCTCAACCGTCGGATGCGGGGGCAGTCCCTCATCCGCGTGCTGATCTTCGTGCCCTACGTCATCGCCGAGGTCGTCGTTGGCACCGGCTTCGGCCTCATGCTGCAGACGCAGGGCGCCGTGAACGGCCTGTTGGAGAACTGGGGGCTGGGCGCCCTCGCCCACGATTGGATCTCGGACCCGGCGATCGCCATCTGGACGCTGATGGCCATCCTCACGTGGAAGTACGTCGGCTTCGCCGTCATCCTCTTCCTCGCGGGACTGCAGGGCATCCCCGAGGAGCTCTACGAGGCGGCGGCGCTCGACGGCGCCGGCTACTGGCAGACCCACTGGCGCATCACGCTGCCGCTGCTGGCCCCCACGCTGCGCATCTGGGCGTTCCTCTCGATCATCGGGGCCCTGCAGCTGTTCGACCTCGTCTACATCATCTGGGGCCAGTACGTCGCCTCGACGGCTGGCACCTCCACGATGGCCACCTACATGGTGGTCAACGGCCGCAACGCCGGCAACTTCGGCTTCGGCAACGCCGTCGCCGTCGTCATCTTCGTCATCTCGCTCGTCGTCGCCCTCATCTACCAGCGCTTCGTGCTGCGTCGCGACACGGCCGGCGCCATCACCGAAGGGAAGAAGACCCGATGAGCGCGCTCACCGTCGACACCCCCGTCTCCACCGCCACGGTGGCCACCGCAGGACACCGCGGACGGGGTCCGCGCCGCACGAAGGAGCGGCTGCCCTGGGGCAGTCCGCTCGTGTACTTCATCGCTCTCGTCGTGATCGCCCTCATGCTGGCGCCGGTGCTGTACATCATCATCGGCGGGTTCCGCAGCAACTCGCAGATCACGGTCGACCCCGCCGGCTGGCCCGATCCGTGGAACGTCCAGAACTACCTGAACGTCCTCACCGGGCCGCAGTTCTGGCGTCAGGTGCTCAACTCGATCATCGCCGCCGGTGCGACCACCGCCGGAGTGGTCGCACTCGGGCTCATGGCCAGCTACGTCATCGCGCGGTATCCGTTCCGCGGGCGCGGCGCGCTCTATGCGCTGTTCGCTGCGGGTCTCATGTTCCCGATCACGGTCGCCATCACGCCGTTGTACATCGTCATCCGTGACCTCGGCCTGATGAACTCGCTCGCCGGCATCATCCTTCCGCAGATCGCGTTCGCGCTGCCGACGACGATCATCATCCTCGTGCCGTTCCTGCGGGCGATCCCGGACGAGATCCAGGAAGCCGCGTTCATCGACGGCTGCAGCCGATTGGGCTTCTTCTGGCGGATGGTGCTGCCCTTGTCGGTGCCCGGCGTCATCACGGTCGGCATCCTCGCGTTCATCGGCAGCTGGAACAGCTACCTGCTCCCCCTGTTCATCCTGAACAACGAGGCGAGCTTCACGCTGCCTCTGGGCGTGCAGGCCTTCTCCTCCCAGTACTCGGTCGACACCGCCAAGGTGCTGGCTTTCACCTCACTGTCGATGCTCCCGGCACTGCTGTTCTTCAGCCTGTTCGAGCGTCGCATCGTCGGCGGCCTCACGGGCGCCGTGAAGGGCTGATCCGTATGACGATCTCCGATTCCCCCCTCCACCAGCCGCTCGCCGAGCCGGTCTCCCCCCGGGTGGCCGCGCTCATGGCCGCGATGACCGTCGAGCAGAAGGTGGCGCAGCTGACCGGTTTCTGGGTCGACCAGGGCGACGAGGTGGTCGCGCCGATGGCCGGCGAGATGCTGGCCGGCGAAGCGACGCCCTCCGACCGCTACGAGCGGGCGTCGGCACACGGCCTCGGCCACCTCACGCGCGTCTACGGCACGAGGCCCGTGGATGCCGCGCAACGCGCGGCCTGGCTGTGGAACGAGCAGCGCCGTCTCGCCGCGGCATCCGGTCACGGCATTCGCGCGATCGTTCACGAGGAGTCGCTGACGGGGCTCGCGGCCTGGAGAGCGGCGACGTTCCCGACGCCCCTGGCGTGGGGCGCGGCGTTCGACCCCGAGCTCGTCGAGAGGATGGGACGCCTCATCGGCGAATCGATGCGAGAACTCGGCGCGCACCAGACCCTCGCCCCCGTGCTCGATGTCATCCGCGATCCCCGCTGGGGGCGTGTCGACGAGTGCATCTCGGAGGATCCCTACGCGGTGGCGACGATCGCCACGGCCTACGTGCGCGGCATCCAGGATGCCGGGGTGCACGCGACCCTGAAGCACTTCGTCGGCTACTCGTCCTCGCAGGCGGGCCGCAACCACGCGCCCGTCCACGCCGGTCCGCGTGAGCTCGCCGACGTGTTCCTGCCGCCGTTCGAGATGGCGGTGCGCGACGGCGGCGCACGCTCGGTGATGAACTCCTACACCGATATCGACGGCGTTCCGGTGGCCTCGGACCCGCGGCTGCTGACCGACCTGCTGCGCGGAACGTGGGGCTTCGACGGCGTGGTCGTCTCGGACTACTTCGCGATCGCCTTCCTCGAGACGATGCACGCCGTCGCCGCCGACCGTACCGAGGCGGCACGCCTGGCGCTGACCGCCGGCATCGACGTCGAGCTGCCCAGCGGCGACGCCTACGCCGCTCCCTTGCTCGCCGGGCTACGCGACGGCCGCATCGACGAGGCGCTCGTCGATCGGGCGCTTGCCCGCGTGCTCGCGCAGAAGGAGGGGCTAGGGCTGCTCGATCCCGACGAGAGCGAACCTCCGACCGCGATCGACCTCGACTCGCCGGCGCACCGTGAGGTCGCGCGCGAGCTCGCGGAGCGCTCGCTCGTGCTGCTGTCGAACGACGGCACGCTGCCGCTGTCCACCGGCACGGCCGGTCCGGCACGCATCGCGGTGATCGGCCCGAACGGCCACGACGCCTCGGCGTTGATGGGCTGCTACTCGTTCGCCAACCACGTGCTGGCCCATCACCCGGGAACGCCATACGGCTTCGCGATCCCGACGGTCGTCGAGGCGCTGCGCGCAGAGCTGCCCGACGCCGCGATCGTCTCTGTCGCGGGCTGCGAGGTCGAGGGCGAGGACCGGTCGGGCTTCGGCGCCGCGGTGGATGCCGCGGCATCCGCCGATGTCGCGATCGTCGTGGTCGGCGACCGCGCCGGCCTGTTCGGACGCGGCACCGTGGGCGAGGGCAACGACGCGGAGAGCCTGGAGCTGCCGGGCGTGCAGCGCGAGCTCGTCGACGCCGTCGTCGCCACGGGCACCCCGGTCGTGCTCGTGGTCGTGACCGGCCGACCCTATGCGCTCGCGTGGGCCCTGGACGCAGACGCCGATGCGCGGCCGCGCGCGGTCGTGCAGGCGTTCTTCCCGGGCGAGGAGGGCGGTGTCGCGATCGCGCGTGTGCTGTCCGGTGCGGTCTCACCCTCGGGCCGACTGCCCGTCTCGCTGCCGCGTTCGGCCGGCGCGCAGCCGTTCTCGTACCTGCATCCGATCCTGGGCGGCAACAGCGATGTGACCAGCGCCGACAGCGCGCCGGTGCGTCCGTTCGGGTTCGGACTCGGCTACACGACGTTCACCCGTACCGACCTGTCAGCGCCGGCCGAGGTCGATGCCGGCGGCGTTCTGCCGGTGAGTGTCACGGTGACCAACACCGGCTCCCGCCCCGGCACCGAGATCGTGCAGCTGTACGCGCACGACGTGCACGCCAGCGTCGTCCGACCGGTCGCCCAGCTGCTCGGATACGCCCGGGTCACGCTCGCGGCGGGAGCGAGCGCGCGCGTGCACTTCGAGGTTCCGACCGCACGCCTGGCGTTCACCGACCGGCGCGGCATCCGCATCGTCGAGCCCGGCCGCGTCGATCTCTGGGCCGGGGAGTCGGTGGCCGACCGCGAGAGCGTCGCAACCGTCACCCTCACCGGAGACGTGCACCCGGTCACGGCCGCCGATGCCCGCATCGTGGGCACACACGTCGAGTAGCGGTCTTTCGCCTCTTCCGCCACTCGACCAGACGGCCCGCCCCTTCCCGGGGCGGGCCGTTCTTCCGCGCGATCAGTCGAGGGCGAGCTCGACGGTCGCGAAGGCGTGCGGCGGCAGATCGACGCGCAGGACACCCGCCTCCACCGTGGCCTCCAACGGCACCGGGCGCACCGTGTCGGGCGCCTGCGGGGTGTTGTGCGCCGCGGCATCCGGTCCGGTCAGCACGCGGGCGCGCACGACCCTGGCGTTGCGACCGCGGAGGTCGATCTCGACGGGCAGCGCGTCGTCGACGCCGACGTGCGTGAGCGAGACGAGCACGGCGCCGTCCTTCATGGATGCCGACAGCGACAGCGCCGGCAGGTCGGCCCCGTCGACTCCCACCCGCGGTGCCGACACGACGTGTGCGGGCACCGACAGCGCATCATGGTGGCCGACGTTCATCTCGTACACGTGATAGGTCGGGGTCAGCACGAGTCCGCCGTCGTCGTCGGTGAGGATCATCGCCTGCAGCACGTTGAGCGTCTGCGCGATGTTCGCCATGCGCAGCCGCGCAGCGTGGCGGTGGAACACGTCGAAGTGGATGCCGGCGACCAGCGCATCGCGCACCGTGTTCTGCTGGAAGAGGAAGCCGGGGTTGGTCCCCGGCTCCACGCTCCACCAGGTGCCCCATTCATCGCAGACGAGGTCGATGGTGCGCTCGGGGTCGTAGGCGTCCATGACGGCTTCGTGCGCGCGGATCACGCGCTCGATCTCGTAGGCCTTGCCGATCGTGCGTACGTATTCGTCGCGCGAGAACGCCGTCGCCGACTCCTTCTGGATGCCGGTGCCGGCGTGCGTGTAGTAGTGGAACGAGATCGCCTGGAACGGCGAGCGCTGCGGGTCGGGGGCGTTCGTCGACATCGCCGACGCCATGAGTGCGTGCGTCCAGCGCACGTCGTCGTCGGCGGCGCCGGCCGCGATACGGGTGAGGGTGTTGCCGTCGTGCTCCCTGCAGAAGGTCGCGTAGCGCCGGGCGAGGGAGGTGTAGTACTCGGGCGTCATGTTGCCGCCGCACCCCCACGCCTCGTTCCCGAGCCCCCAGAACGGCACCCGCCACGGCTCGTCGCGACCGTTCGCCCGGCGCAGGCGTGCCATCGGACTGTCGCCCGAACGGGTGAGGTACTCGACCCACTCGCTCATCTCCTGCACGGTGCCGCTGCCGACGTTGCCGTTGACGTACGGCTCGGCGCCGAGCATGTGGCACAGATCCATGAACTCGTGGGTGCCGAAGGCGTTGTTCTCGACGACGTCTCCCCAGTTGGTGTTGACCATCGTCGGGCGCTCATCGCGGGGCCCGATTCCGTCGCGCCAGTGGTACTCGTCGGCGAAGCACCCGCCGGGCCAGCGCAGGTTCGGGACGTGGAGGCGGCGGAGGGCCTCGACGACGTCGAGGCGGATGCCGCGCTCGTTCGGGATCGGCGAGTCCTCCCCCACCCAGAAGCCGCCATAGATGCACCGGCCGAGGTGCTCGGCGAAGTGCCCGTAGAGGTGGCGGCTGATCTGCGGACCCGTGACGTCGAGGTCGACGGCGGCGCGAGCGATGGTCATGACGGCTCCCGTTCTGCGGCTGCTCCGCCGCCCTCCCATCCTCGCACCAATATGTTTCACATGACAACAAATATGGACCCGCGGCACCGAGCGCGCCGCGACGGGCGAGAACCAGCGGCGCACCGTGCGGCAGCGCAGCCGCGTCAGCGCAGCGAGAGCTGGTCGTCGAGGTAGTCGGCCAGCGGCCGACGCACGCCGGCCGCCGTCCACGTCACCAGCGGGATGCCGTCGACGAGCACCAACGGCCCGGAGCGCTCACCCCGGCGCACGGCGTCGAGGTCGATCTGCGTCGCACCCAGGTGCAGCACCTCGCCGTCGACGAACCCGCCGCGCGCCGCCGCGGCCGCACGCTCCGAACGGGCGCGCTGCGCCTCCGCCGTGTAGCCGCGGACCGCCTCGGCGCGGGCGCGGAGGATCTCGCCGGTGGCATAGACCTCGGCATCCGCGATGAGAAGCACACCGACGTGCCACGCCTCGTCGACCGGCACGATCCGCGGAGCGCGGCCGAAGCCCAGCAGCCGCCGGCTGTGGGCCCAGTCACCCAGACGTTCGCGCGGCGATCCCGCCAGACGACGGCGGGCGTCGGAGAGCACGGTGTCGAGCTGGTCGGCGCCGGCGGCGACCTCGTCGGTCATCGCGGGCCGGGTCGGACGGTCAGATCGCTGATGACCGCGTCACGCGGAAGATCGAGCGCCGTGAGCACGGCCGTGACGACCGACGCCGGGTCGATCCACCGGTCGGGGTCGTAGTCCGCCCCCTCCTGCGCGTGGACCTCCGCCTGCATGGGGGTGGCGGTGCGCCCGGGATACACGCTCGTCACGCGCACGCCGTGCTCGGCCTCCTCGCCGCGGAGGGCGTCGGCGAGGGCCTTGAGCCCGTGCTTGGATGCCGCGTACGCCGCCCACTGCGGATGCGCGGTGAGACCCGCGCCCGAGTTGACGAACACCACCTGGCCACGGGCAGCGCGCACCCGCGGCAGCAGCAGCCGGGTCAGCTCGGCGGGCGCGGTCAGGTTCACGGCCAGCTGGCTCTCCCACGCCGATACCGGCAGATCGCCCACGCGGCCGAGTTCGACGATGCCCGCGGCGTGGATGACGCTGTCGATCCGCTCCGGGACGGCATCAGCGTGGTGCATCGCGTCGGCGATCGCAGCCGGGTGCGCAAGGTCGGCGACGATGGTGACGCTGCCCGGGAACGCGCGCGACAGATCGTCGGCCCGGGCGGCATCGCGGACGATGAGCACGAGGCGGTCGCCGCGCGCCGCGAGCCGCTCGGCGACGAGGTTTCCGATGCCGGAGCCCGCTCCGGTGATCACGTGGGTGGTCATCTGACCATCCTCGCACCGCGGTGGTTCAGACCGCCCTGTCCTCCATGCCCCACGGCGAGCCGTAACCGGTCGGCGCGGGCGCGGCGAGCAGGTCGAGGAACGGCTTCGCGTCGAACGCCTCGGGGCCGAGCACGCCGGTACCGGTCCACACCCCCGTGGCGAGCAGCTCGAGCGCGATGACCGGGTTGATGGCGGTCTGCCAGACGACCGCCTGCGAACCGTACTCGCGCATCGTCTCCTCGTTGTCGGCCACGTGGTACAGGTACGTCGAGCGCGGGCGGCCGTCGACGCCGGTTCCCGTGACCCACACGCCGGCACAGGTCTTGCCGCTCATCTTGTCGCCGATGGTCGCCGGGTCGGGAAGGCACGCGGCGACCACGTCGCGCGGCGAAACCTCCACGCCCTTGACGTTGACCTTCGCGGTGCTGTCCAGGCCGAGCTTGTGGAGGGTCTTCAGCACGCCGATGAACTCGTCGCCCAGGCCGTACTTGAAGGTGACGCGCTTCGCCTTCGTCCAGCGCGGCATCAGCAGCACCTCCTCGTGCTCGACGTTGACGCATTCCACCGGACCGATCCCGCCCGGAAAGTCGAACACCTCGGGCTCGCTGAACGGCTCCGTCGTGTACCAGCCGCGGTCCTTCTCGTAGATGACCGGCGGATTGAGGCACTCCTCGATCGTCGTCCAGATCGAGAACGACGGTGCGAAGTCGTAGCCGGCCACCACGAGGTTCGCTCCGTCGCGCACGCCGAGCTCGTCGATCTCGCTGAACAGATGGTCTTCGGCATAGCGGGCGAAGACGTCCGACAGCCCCGGCTCGACCCCGATGCCGACGAGGGCGAGCCGACCGGCATCCTTCCACTGGCCGTCCTTGGCGAACTGCTCGTCGCCGAGCTTGACGCCCGGCAGTGCGTGCGGCTGCTCGGGATGCGGCGTCGACAGGCTCATCGCCATGTCGAGGTAGGTGGCGCCGGCGGCGAGTGCGCCGTCGAAGATCGGCATGACGAAGCGCGGGTCGACGGCGTTGAGCACGTGGGTGATGCCGTGCGCCTCGATGAGCCCCGCCACCGCATCGGCACGCGAAGCGTCGACCTGGGCCGCCTCGACGCGCGGGTCGGCGACCTCGTCGACGAGCGCCTGCGGGCGCGCCGGGTCGTAGTCGGCGACGACGAGCTTCTCGAAGAAGTCGCGGCGGACGGCGATGCGGACGGCGGCCGAGCCGACGCCTCCGGCGCCGACGATGAGGATACGCATGAGATTCCTTGTCGTTGAGAGGAAGGGGATGCCGACAGGCGCGGTCGTCAGATGCCGCCGTCGATGGAGCGGATGATGTCGCCGGGCTCCTCGGGAACGAGCACCGGGGTCTCGCGGTTCAGAGAGCGCCCCTGGAAGAACGGCTTCGAGCGCGGGAAGAGGTACCAGACGAACATCAGCACGACGCCGACGAGCAGCGCTCCGATGCCCACGACGAAGGTGCCGCCGATGCCGAGCAGCACCGTGTTGCCGTAGTTCACGTCGAACATGTCGATGGCGGACTGCACGAAGGCGAAGGTCAGCATGAGGGCGCCCAGCAGCGGGAAGATGCCCTTGACCCACAGCTCACGCGCGGAGTTGCGAAGGTCGCGGCGGAAGTACCAGACGCAGGCGTAGCCGGTGATGGCGTAGTAGAACGCGATCGCGAGGCCGAGCGAGGAGATCGAGTCCTGCAGGATGTTGTCGCTGATCAGCGTCATGCCGAGGTAGTAGCAGATGGCCACGGTGCCACCGACGATCGTCGAGAACGACGGCGTCTTGTACACCGGGTGCACGTCCTTGAACCGCGCGGGCAGTGCGCGGTAGACGCCCATCGCGAGCGTGCCGCGCGCGGTGGGCAGGATGGTCGTCTGCGTCGAGGACACGGCCGAGATCAGCACGGCGACCACGAGCAGCCAGCCCCACGGGCCGAGCAGGCCGTCCTTGATCGCGAGGAAGAAGTCGTCGGCGTTGTCGGGGTTGGCCAGACCCGGCCCGTCCTCGCCGAGCCCCGCGTACATCATGGCGGCGATCGTGACCGAAACGTAGGTGAACAGCAGGATGACGGTGGTCAGCAGCGCCGCGCGCCCCGGGATGCGCTTGGGGTCCTTGGTCTCCTCGTTGAGCGCGAGGCACGAGTCCCAGCCCCAGTAGATGAACAGGGCGAGCAGCACGGCCTCGGTGAAACCGTGGTAGTCGGTGAACGCGAACGGATTCAGCCAGTTCCAGTCGAAGGGGGTGGGAGCGGGGGCGTTGCCCGCGAAGAACTCCCAGAGCGCCGCGACGACGAAGATCGCGAGGGCCAGGTACTGCACGCCGAGCAGCACGTTCTGGATGCGCTCGCCGATCTCGACACCGCGCCAGCTCACCCACGTCATCGATGCGATGAACAGCACGGCCACGAGGATGATGCGCCAGTCGTTGTTCTCGAGTTCCATGCCGAACAGCGCCCAGAAGTAGATCGAGCCGATCTGCGCGAGGTTGGCGAGCACGACCATGCCCGCGATCGCGACGCCCCAGCCGCCCATCCAGCCCACCCACGGCCCGAAGGCCTTCGTCCCCCACGTGAAGGTCGTGCCGCAGTCGGGGATCTTGTTGTTCAGCTCGCGATACGCGAACGCCGTGAACAGCATCGGGACGAACGCGATGATGAAGGCGATCGGCGCCTGCGCCCCCACGGCGAGCACGACGAAACCGAGCGTCGCGACCAGGGAGTAGACGGGGGCCGTCGACGCCAGGCCGATGACGGTCGACCCCCACAGCCCCAGGGTGCCGGCGGCGAGGCCCTTGCCGTCGCCGCGTTCCAGATGAATCGGTGTGGTGCTGCCGAAGTCGCTCATCGCTCTTCTCCGCCCTCGCAACGTCATGGGTGCACCGTCGTCCCCAGTGACGCGGTGAGGGAAGACTAGAACGACACGATGCGCACGCGCGCACGACGCGAGGGCGAATCTGTGGCGCCCCCTCCGCCACCGCGTACATCGCCCCGCCCGCCGGCACCCCCGCCCCCGGTCGTTGAGCGAGCGCAGCGAGTCGAAACGCCGACACCCTCAGTCGGCGGCGCCCTCGGCATCCACTAGGGCGGCGGCGGTCTCGAGACTGCGGATCGCTTCGGGAGCCGACGGGCGGACGAGAGCGAACGCCGCGACGACGAGCCCCGTGACGGCGTCGGCGAGGCGCGCACGGCGCGCGGCGGATGCCGCGGGCACCGCGACATCGACGCCGCGGCCGATCGCGGTCCGCAGCTCGGCACGGTAGTCGTCGATCACGTGCGCGACGTCGGAGTCGCGCGCGACGGGCGCTCCGGCGGCGTTGATGAGCAGGCAGCCGTGCGCGGCGGGCATCGAGCCGACACGGGCGAAGGCGTCGGCGAGGCCGCTGAGGTACGCGCGGAGCGCCCCGGCCTCGACGGTCTCCGCCTCGAGCGGGGCGAGTCGCGGACGCACGACCTCGTCGAGGTAGCTCTGCACCGCCGCGTCGAACAGGCCGCGCTTGGAGTCGAATGCGTTGTAGATGCTGGAGCGGTTGAGCCCGGTCGCCGCCTCGAGCCCCGCGATCGAGGCGTCCTCGTAGCCGTGCTCCCAGAAGAACTGCCGGGCGGCGCGCACGACGGCGCGGCGATCGAACTCCCGAGTTCTGGCCATGGCATCCACCTCACTTTCTAAAACGACCGTTTCAGTATATATTGAACCAGTCAGTTCAGAAACAGGAGGATTCCCATGGTCATCGTCGGTCTCGTGCTCGCCTCCGTCGCGGCGCTCATCCACGTCTTCATCTTCTGGCTCGAGTCCATCGCCTGGACCACGCCGCGCGCCCGTGCCACGTTCGGCACCAGCGCCGAAGAAGCTCAGGCCACGCGCGAGATGGCCTTCAACCAGGGCTTCTACAACCTGTTCCTCGCCGTGCTGGTCGCCATCGGCGTCGTCCTCTTCGCCACCGGTGCCACCGCGGCGGGTGCGGCTCTCGTCTTCGCGGGCGCCGGCTCGATGACCGCGGCCTCGCTGGTGCTGCTGGTGTCCAGCCCCGACAAGGCCTCCGCCGCCCTGAAGCAGGGCGTCATCCCCACCCTGGGGGTGGTGGCTCTCGCCATCGGCCTGCTCATCTGACCCACCCCCGTCGCACACCCGACCCCATCCCCATCCGCATCCCACAAGGAGAACGAATGACAGACGCCACCAGCACTCAGATCCAGCTCGCCGCCCGCCCCGTCGGGTGGCCCACGCACGACGACTTCCACGTCGCGACGGTCACCTACGGCGCCCCCCAGGCCGGCGAAGTGCGCGTACGCAACGAGTTCGTCTCCGTCGACCCCTACATGCGCGGTCGCATGAACGACACCCGCAGCTATGTCGCCCCCTACGCGCTCGGCGAGACCATCTCCGGCGGCGCGGTCGGGCGCGTGGTGGCCTCGGCATCCGACGACCTGCCGGTCGGCACGGTCGTGCTGCACCAGCACGGCTGGTCGGACGTCGTCCAGGCCGATGCCGCGACCTTCCGCGCCATCCCGGAGATTCCCGGGGTGCCGCTCTCGCTGAACCTGCACATCCTCGGTATGACCGGGCTCACCGCGTACGTCGGACTCACCGCCATCGCGCACCTCACGCCCGGCGACACCGTCTTCGTCTCCGGCGCGGCCGGCGCCGTCGGCACCGCAGTGGGCCAGATCGCCAAGCGCCTGGGCGCAGGGCGGGTCATCGGCTCGGCCGGAACGCCGGAGAAAGTCGCCCTGCTGACCGAGAAGTACGGCTATGACGCCGCTTTCAACTACAAGTCCGGAGATGTGCGCACACTTCTCGCGGAGGCCGCGCCCGACGGCATCGACGTGTTCTTCGACAACGTCGGCGGCGACCACCTCGAGGCGGCGCTCGACGCCTTCAACGACGGCGGACGAGCAGCTCTGTGTGGCGCCATCACCGGCTACAACAGCACCGAGCGCCGGCCCGGTCCCGACAACATGTCGAACATGATCACGCGCGCCCTCACGATGCGGGGCTTCACGCTCGCCGCGTACCTGCACCTGGCCCCCGAGTTCCAGCAGAAGATGTCGGGCTGGTTCGCTGAGGGCGGCATCGTCTACGACGAGACGATCGTCGACGGCATCGAGAACACCGTCGACGCCTTCCTGTCCATGATGCGCGGCGCCAACACGGGAAAGATGCTCGTGCGCATCTGATCGCCCGCTCACCCGGGCAGACCCGCAGAATCGGGGTCGCGTTGCGTCGCCAGCTGAGGCTGGTTACGACGGAATGCGACCCCGATCCGCGTGTGAGGCCGCAGAGGGGCGGGTCAGCGCAGGGCGAGCAGGCGCGCGGTGTCGCCGAAGACCTCCAGCCCCGCGCACGCGCCGACGCCCTCCAGGAGCACGCGCCCCGCGGCATCCGTGTGCCGGATGATCACGCGGGCATCGAGCGTCTCTTCCACGCGCTGGCGCATCGCGGTGCGCAGCGGCGCGTGCAGCAGGCCCCCGCGCACGCGCTCGGCCTCGAGTTCGAGCCGCCCGTCGGGACCCTCCATGCTCCACCCCACGCGGTCGTCGTCGATGGTGAGGCTGCGCTCCCGGGACCGGTTGTAGGTGGTCCAGCGGTGCAGACGACCGCCGTGGCGAAGTCCCACGATCGAGCCGCGGAACGAGCCCCGCAGCCACGGGATGATGGCGACGGATGCCACGAGTGAAGCGTCCGTCGCACCGCCGCCGACCGGGTCGATGTGGTTCGACGCGAGCCAGACGTACCCCGCGGGAAACGCCTGGCCCCAGTCCTTCTCGATGTAGCCGCGCCCGCCGCCGAACGCGACCTGCTCGCCCTCGACCTGCAGCGTGCCGTTGAGGTCGTGCCCGAACGACACGACGCCGTGGAAGCACTCCATGAACGGCACGAGCCCGTACCAGCCCATGATTCCCGGCTCGCGAAGCGTCACCGGCCACGGCTGGGGGGGTGTGGCGTACGAGATCCGCCCCCGCAGCTGCGGCAGATCGAGGGTCACTCCTTCGGAATCGAAGGCGAACCGCCGGTCGGATGCCGCGAACTCCTCGAGGTCGAAGCGGTGGTACCACGACCTTCCCGCGACACCGTCGAGCACCTGGACGAAGGCCTCGTCTGCCGGCATGTCGCCGCGGCCATCGCCGCGGAACACCCCCGGGATCACGGCCCACCGGTGCGCGCGGTCGGCGGAGACGAGCTTGACGTACCAGCCCTCGAAGAACGGCCGCCCGGCGCCGCGGCCGTGGAAAGCCTCGGGATGCCGGGCCCCGCGCAGATACGCCATCGGAGTCCGCATGCGGCTCACCCTACGCCGGGCGCACGCCGACGCGGTGGGTCAGCCGACGGCGGTGCCGAAGAGGGTGCCGACGAGGAAGGTGGCACCCAGCGCGAGCGCGCCGCCGATGACCGTCCGCATGATGGCGCGGCCGCGGTTGGCGCCGCCCAGCCAGGCGGCGAGGTAGCCGGTGACGGCGAGGGCGAGCAGCACGGACACGAACGTCCAGACGAGGCGCGCCGGATGCGGCAGGAGGAGGATCGTCGCCATCGGCAGAAGAGCGCCCACGAAGAAGGCGACGGCCGAGGCGAACGCGGCGTGCCACGGACTCACCACGTCGTCCTGGTCGATGTTCAGCTCGGCCGACAGGTGCGCGGCGAGCGCGTCGCGCGCGGTCAGCTCGGTCGCGACGCGCGTGGCCGTCTCCTCACTGAGTCCCTGCTCACGGTAGAGACCGACCAGTTCCACGAACTCGGCCTCCGGATCGTCGGCGAGCTCCCTGCGCTCCTTCTCGATGAGGGCGTGCTCGCTGTCGCGCTGGCTGGAGACCGACACGTACTCCCCCAGCGCCATGGAGATCGCCCCGCCGACGAGGGCGGCCGACCCGGCGAGCAGAACCGGCATGACCTCGGCCGTCGCGCCGGCCACGCCGACGACGACCGCCGCCGTGGAGACGATGCCGTCGTTCGCTCCGAGCACGCCGGCGCGCAGCCAGTTCAGTCGCTGCGCCACGCCGCCGCGGTGCGGCTCATCAGGATGCGAGGATTCCATCTCGGTCATCCCGTCACCGTATGCCGACCGCCGCGGGCGCGCCAGCAAGGCAAGCCCAAGCGAACCCCGCCCCCCGCCCGGTCGTGGAGCCGGCGCAGCGCGTCGAAACCCCGACACGCGGTCACGAACTCCGCAGAAAGCGACGAACTCCGCACCGCTCAGCGGCGATGGATGCGGAGTACGCACGATCCTGCGGAGGTGCGCGGTGCGGCGCGTCAGGCCAGTGCGTGCTCGTGCAGCGCCGACGACAGGCTCGCTCCGTTGACGTCGAGGTAGAGCTGGGCCTCCGTCACGGAGAGGGTGACGGCGTTGCGCCGCTCGACGGCGTCGGCGGCGGCATCCACGAATCCGGCATCGAACGTTCGCAGCACGATGTCGTCGGCGCGGTGGATCTTCTTGCCCGCCCACAGGGGCAGCAGCTTGGCCGGGTCGCGGTGACTGTAGACGACGGTGCGCTCGGCGAGCTTGCTGCCGCGGTGCAATCGGTCGGCGTCGGGAGCCCCGACTTCGATCCATGCCGTGATCGCCCCGGTCACGTCCCGCACCAGCACGGCGGGTTCGTCGGTGGCCGAAACACCCTCGGTGAACGCGATGCCGTCCGCGTACTCGAGGCAGTAGGCGAGCAGGCGCGTCACCATGAACGCGCCCGTCTCGGACGGATGCTGCGCCATCCGCAGCGACAGTTCTTCGTACACGCCGCGGTCGATGTCGGCCACCTGCACGTCGAAGGTGTGCATCACTGCGCCGGTCGCCATGGGTCCAGCCTAGGTGCCCGCCGCGGCGGAGCCCGCCGTTATCCTGGTCGCAGCCGACAGGAGAGAACGCGTATGCCGATCACTGACGCCGCTGCGCGCCGCGAGGCGATCGCCGACTACCGCATCGTCGGCGCACCGGCGGAGCCCAACCTCGAAGGCCTGGCTCGGCTCGCGAGGACGCTGTGCCACGCCGGCGGCGCCGCGGTGAACATCATCGACGACCGCTACCAGTATGCGGTCGCGACCGTCGGGATCGAGCCGGGCACCTGCACGCGCGAGGACTCGATGTGCGCCGTCGTGCTCCCTGACGCCCGGCACGTGTTCGTCACCGACGCGAGCATCGACGAGCGCTTCGCCGAGAACCCCTTTGTGACCGGTGCACGCGGCCGTGTCCGCTTCTACGCCTCCAGCCCGCTCATCACTCCGGCGGGTGTCGCGATCGGAACGCTCTGCGTCTTCGACGACCATGCCGGCACCCTCACCGCGGAGCAGAGCTCCGCCCTGGATCTGCTGGCCGGGCAGGCCGTGGAGGTGCTGGAGCTGCGCCGGCTGACGCACGAGCTGGAGCGCTCCAACGATCAACTCGCGCACTTCGCCGGTCAGATCAGCCACGATCTGCGCAACCCGCTCACGGCTCTCATGGGCCAGATCGATCTCGCCCTGGACGGCGTGGACGACGGCGACGGGTCGCGCACGACCCACGCGCTGCGTCGGGCGGATGCCGCGGCGGCGCGGATGAACGTCATGATCACCGAGCTGCTCGCCTATGCACGGGTGGGCGGCGCCGAGGCCCACCGCGAACGCGTCGCGCTGGGACCGCTCGTGGAGGGCGTGATCGCCGACCTCGAACGAGCCGTCGCCGCGTTCGATGCCCGCATCACCGTGCGCATCGATCCCGACGACGCCATCGTCTGCGACCCGGCGCTGATCGCGGTGCTGCTGCAGAACCTCCTCGCCAACGCCCTCAAGTTCGCGGCAGCCGCCGGTGTCGCGCCCGTCGTCGAGCTGGACGCGCAGCACGGGCCGACGGGGTGGGCGATCACCGTCGACGACAACGGTCCGGGTGTGGCGGCGCCGCTGCGCGACCGCGTGTTCGACATCATGGAGCGCGGCGATGCGGCAGACGTGCCCGGACTCGGGCTGGGCCTTGCCACCTCCCGGCGCATCGTGCAGGCCCACGGCGGGCGCATCGGCATCGAGGACGCGGCGCTCGGGGGCGCGCGCCTGCGGGTGAGCCTCCCCTCGGACTGACCACCTCCGGACCGTCCGGACCGTCCGGGCGGCCCCGGGGGCGCAGGCATGCGGCAGAGTGGAGCGCGTACGTCGTCGTACGACCGACCGGAAGGAACCCCATGCAGCAGCGCACGATCGGACCGTTCACCGTCTCCGCGATCGGGCTGGGCGCCATGCCGGTCTCGATGAACAACGACAACGAGCTGCCCGATCGCGCCGATGCGATCGGGACGGTGCACGCCGCGCTGGATGCCGGGGTCACCTTCATCGACACCGCCGACATCTACGCGCCCTCGTGGGATCAGATGGGTCACAACGAGCGCATCGTGCGCGACGCGCTCGCCTCGTGGGACGGCGACACGAGCGGCATCCTGGTCGGAACGAAGGGCGGCATCACGCGCACCGCCGAGAAGGACTTCGGCCGTGACGGATCACTCGGCTACCTGCGCTCGGCGGTGCAGCGCTCGATGGAGAACCTCGGTGTCGAGGTCATCGACTTCTACCAGTACCACCGCCCCGACCGGTGGATGGTGTACGGCGAGATCATGCAGAACCTGAAGACCTTGCAGGACGAAGGTCTCGTGCGGGCACTGGGCATCTCCAACGCGAGCGTCGAAGAGATCGCGATCGCCGAGCAGGTGCTCGGCGCGGGCAACCTCGTGAGTGTGCAGAACCAGTTCTCGCCGCGGTATCCGGGCAGCTTCGGCGAGCTGCGGTACTGCGACGCGCACGGCATCGCCTTCCTTCCGTGGAGCCCGCTCGGCGGCACCGGCGGGGCAGGACGCACGGTGGGCGAACGCTTCGGCGTCTTCCGCGAGATCGGCGAGGCCCACTCCGTGAGCGCGCAGCAGGTCGTGCTCGCGTGGGAGCTCTCCCTGAGCCCGCGCGTCGTGCCGATTCCGGGGGCGCGACGCGCGGCATCCATCACCGACTCCGCGCGCGCCGCCGATCTCGTGCTCGACGCGGACGAGCTGGCGCGCTGCTCCGCCGCGGTCGGCCTCGAGCTCTGACGCCGCGTCTCGACTCGCTGCGCTCGCTCAACGACCGGGAGCCGCCGTCCCCAGCCGATCGTTGAGCGGGCGGCACAGTCGTGAGTCGAAACGCCCCCGACCATCGGCTGATTTTTCACGACACGCGTGCGCACGTGCCACGCGAGCGGAACACGCCGTCTCCATGATTGCGGGATGACGGACAACGAGGCGCTCTCGCGCATGGATCCCGAGGACGCCCGCGAGAACGCGCGCGAGCTGACGGGAGATCGCACCGAGGCCGCGCAGGACTTCTCCAGCGAGGACGCCGGGTACCACAAGACGCTGCGCCCACGACAGATTCAGATGATCGCCATCGGCGGCGCGATCGGAACGGGTCTGTTCATGGGCGCCGGCGGCCGCCTCGCCTCCAGCGGCCCCTCGCTGATCCTCGTCTACGCCGTGTGCGGCTTCTTCGCCTTCCTCATCCTGCGCGCGCTCGGCGAGCTCGTGCTGCACCGCCCCTCGTCCGGCTCCTTCGTCTCGTACGCCCGCGAGTTCTACGGCGAGAAGCTCGCGTACGGCGCCGGATGGATGTACTTCCTCAACTGGGCCATGACCTCCATCGTGGACGTCACCGCGACGGCCCTGTACGTGAAGTTCTGGGCGCAGTACTGGCAGCCGTTGCAGCAGGTGCCGCAGTGGACGATCGCCTTGATCGCCCTGGTGGTCGTGCTCTCACTCAACCTCGTGAGCGTCAAGCTGTTCGGCGAGATGGAGTTCTGGTTCGCGCTCATCAAGGTCGCCGCGCTCGTCATCTTCTTGATCGTCGGGACCTGCTTCCTGATCTTCAACGGCGCGACCGATGTCGGCGCCACGGGCTTCAGCGTCATCGCCGAGAACGGCGGCCTCTTCCCCATGGGCTTCGTCGCGCCGCTCCTCGCGATCTCCGGCGTCGTGTTCGCCTACGCCGCGATCGAGCTCGTCGGCACCGCCGCCGGTGAGACCGCCCACCCGGAGAAGGTCATGCCGAAGGCGATCAACACGGTCGTCTTCCGTATCGCGATCTTCTACGTCGGGTCGATCCTGTTGCTGTCTCTCCTGCTGCCGTTCAGCACCTACGAGGCCGGACAGTCGCCGTTCGTGACGTTCTTCTCGCACATCGGCTCCCCCGAGACCGGTGCGATCGCGGGTTCGGTGATGAACTTCGTCGTCCTCACCGCCGCGCTGTCGAGCCTGAACGCGGGCCTGTACTCCACCGGCCGCATCCTGCGCTCGATGTCGGTGAACGGCTCGGCCCCCGCGTTCACTGCCAAGATGAGCAGGAACGGGGTGCCCTACGGCGGCATCCTGCTGACGGCCGTCATCACCCTCGCAGGCGTCGGCATCAACGCACTGTGGCCCTCGCAGGCGTTCGAGATCGTGCTCGAGGTATCAGCGCTCGGCATCATCGGCGGCTGGGCGACCATCATCCTCTGCCAGCTCAAGCTCGTGAAGTGGGCCAAAGAGGGCAGGCTCCAGCGTCCGTCCTTCCGCCTGTTCGGGGCGCCGTTCACGTCATATCTCACGCTCGCGTTCCTCGTCTTCGTGCTCGTCACGATGGGCTTCTCCGAGACCGGCAGGTGGGTGCTGGCGTCGCTCATCGTGCTGATCCCGGCGCTCATCGTCGGCTGGTTCGGAGCCCGCGGCAAGATCCAGGCCGCCGTTGCGGCACGGGAGGGCTACACGGGCACCTACCCGGTGATCGCCGAGCGCCAGGCGACAGAGGCGGCCAAGCGGCGCCGTTGATCGAGTTGTCGTTACTGATCAGCGATCCAGATGCGAGAGGTGCTCGAGGAGCGACATCGGCGCGGCCGAACGTGGGCCGAAGAACTCCTCGTCGGCCGCCTCGACCGCGGCGTTAGCTGTGCGTGCTTTGTCGGCCCCTGCAGCGGTGGCCAGCACGCGCCGCGCCCTGGCGTCAGCGGGGTCGACGCGCCGTTCGACGAGCCCCTTTGCTTCCAGCGCGCGGAGCACCTGCGAGACCATCATCGGGTCGGTGCGCACGGTCTGGGCGAGGTCGACCTGGGTCATCCCCTCGGGGTCGGCTCGCCAAGTGAGGGCGGCGAGCAGCACGAATTGCACGTGCGTCAGGTCGAAGGGTGCGAGCGTCCGGCGCATCACCGCCTGCCAACGATTGGTCACGCGCCAGAGCATGAAGCCCGGGCTGGCATCGTCGGACTCGAATCGCGTGTTCAACCCCGCTGTCATGCGTCGTTCTTCGTCTCCTCGATCGGCACCGAGAATCACTCTGTCACGGGGTCTCGACGAGTGCGATGAGACGATCGAGATCCTCCGGGACCGAGACCGAGAACCCCTTGAAGGCCGTCCGCGCCCACACCCGCGCGAGGGGACCGGTCATCCACACGCGGACGGTGAGCGTGGACCCATTGGGCGCGGACTCGACCGTGTGTCGGAACGTGAGGCGTGCCCCCGGCACGCTGCTGACGTCGGTGTACACGCGGTCCTGCTCGCACTCGGAGATCGTGAACCGGGTCTTCGGGCCGCCCACCGGCTTCAATACGCCCCGTGTGCCGGCGCGCACGGGGCCCTCCACACGCACCCACTCGGTGTCGGGCGACCACTCCGGCCATGACGCGTGGTCGATCCATCGCGCGAAGTAGTCTGCGGGCGCGGCGGAGGAGGTGCGGACGGCGGCAGCGAGTTCGATCATGAATTTAATATGCGCGCTTACTATGCAGATGTCAAGTGCCGTGACATTCGGGCCTGCCCGGTGCTCGTGATCAACGAGCACCGGCGCCGATATGGTCACCTCATGTCGATCCCCGCTGACAGACCCCTCGCCACGACCGCAACGGACTCGCGCTCGCGGGCGTCGTCATCGCAGGCGTCGGCGTCGCCGTGACGCTGGTGATCGTGTTCATGCTCGGCGCCACCCTGGTGGATGCCGGGCAGACCTGCGCTCGCCTCGGAGAAGGCGTGCACACCGTGGGGCCCGCGACCTATACCTGCGGCCCCGGCTCCTTCTACGTCCGCTATGGCGGCTGACCGGCAGCGAAAGCACCGACGACGAAGGCCCCGACATCCGCGCGATTTCGCGGGAGTCGGGGCCTTCGTGATGGCGGTGACGGTGGGATTTGAACCCACGGTAGGGGGTTACCCTACACAACTTTTCGAGAGTTGCACCTTCGGCCGCTCGGACACGTCACCGCCGACTAGCTTACGACACTCCGCGGGATGCCGCGAACCGGCTGCAGCGAGGGCGGCCCTGCCCACCCCCTTCACGATGTCGCCGGGGCCGCCTAGCGTGAGGGGCATGGGAAAGCACGGGTGATGGCGCCGAAGATGACGCCGAAGCAGCGTCTCGTCCTCGTGATCGCCATCCTGGGATCCTTCGTCGCTTTTCTCGACGGCACGATCGTCAACGTCGCGCTGCCGGCCATCGCCCGCGACCTGGGCGGCGGCCTGTCCACGCAGCAGTGGACGGTCGACGCGTATCTGGTCACCCTCGGCGCGCTCATCCTCGTCGCGGGCGCCGTGAGCGATGCTTTCGGCCGCATCCTCGTGCTGCGCATCGGCCTCATCGGCTTCGGCATCGCCTCGGTCGCCGTCGCCCTGTCCCCCTCCCCCGAGCTGCTCGTCGCGGCGCGCGCGGTGCAGGGCGCGGCGGGGGCATTCCTCGTCCCGAGCTCGCTCGCCCTCATCACCGCCACGATGCACGAACCGCTGCGCTCCCGCGCGATCGGCATCTGGACGGCATCCACCACCGCGGCCATGATCGTGGGCCCCCTGGTGGGCGGACTGATCGTCGACAACTCCTCGTGGCGATGGGCGTTCGGGATCAACCTCCTTCCCATCGTCGTCGCCCTGTGGCTGCTCACCCGACTCAACCACCGCGACGAGCGCCGCGCCGGCGCCCACGTCGATGTGCTCGGGGCGATCATGTGCACCCTCGGCCTCGGCGCGGCCGTCTTCGCCCTCATCGAGCAGCCGAACCTCGGCTGGGGGTCCCCGGCGATCTGGATGCCGGGGCTCGCCGGCCTCGTGCTGCTCGCCGGATTCGTCTGGCGACAACGCCAGGTCGCCGACCCGATCCTGCCGCTCGATCTCTTCCGCAGCCGCAACTTCTCCGCCGGCAACCTCTCGACTCTCTTCATCTATGCCGCCCTGTCGCTCAACGGCTTCGTGCTCGCGATCTATCTGCAACAGGGCGCGGGCCTCAGCGCCACCCTCGCCGGACTCGCGAGCCTGCCGACGACACTGCTCATGATCGCCCTGAGCGCACGCATCGGCGCTCTGGTCGGACGGTGGGGACCCCGGCTGTTCATGACCGCAGGCCCGCTGATCATGGCCGGCGGCGCCCTGCTCCTGCTTCTCGTCGCCGATGACTTCGACTACTGGTGGCAGGTGCTGCCGGGGATGATCGTGTTCGGTCTGGGACTCGCGCTCACGGTGTCGCCGCTGACGTCCACGATCCTCGGCGCGACCGACCCGCACCGCTCCGGCATCGCCTCGGCCGTCAACAACGCCGTCGCCCGCGTCGCGGGGCTCCTCCCGATCGCCGCGCTGGCGGTCATCACGGGCGGAACCTTCGATCTCGCCGGCTTCCACCGCGCGGCGATCACGACGGCCGCGCTCCTCGTCGTCGGCGGCCTCGTCGCGCTCGGCGGCATCCGCAACCCGACCTCCGCCGGGCGGACTCAGCCGGCCGCGGATCCTCCCGGCCCGTAGAGCGCTGCAATGCCGGGCGACCCGATGCCGCCCTCGTACGTCGGATGCTGCGGCCACCCTGGCGGCGAATCCTCCCACGCCTCCTGGCGCCCGTAAGGCAGCACATCGACGAGGCCGTGGAGGTGTCCGAGTTGCTCGGTGCCGCGCCCGTCGGTGTGCCACGTGCGGTACACCTTCTCGCCGTCGCGCAGGAACACGTTGACCGCGAACCCCGCGTCCGGCGGCGCCCCCATGTCGGCCCCGAACGGACTGTGCGCCGTCGAATACCAGTCCATGCGATTGCCGACCCGCTCCTTGTAGGCGAGCGCCTCACCGATGGGTCCCTGCGTCACGATGACGAACCGCGCGTCGTAGTCGTCGAGGAACTCCAGCCGCGTGAACTGGGCCGTCCAACTCGTACAGCCCGGACACTGCCACCGCTTCCCGTCCGTCCACATGTGGCTGTAGACGATCAACTGCCGCCTGTCGCCGAAGAGGTCGACGAGCCGCACGGGACCGTCGGGACCCTCGAGAACGTAGGCGGGCAGCTCGACCATCGGCAGGCGCCGCCGCTGGGCCGCGATCGCGTCGAGCTCGCGCGTGGCCGCCTTCTCGCGCACGCGCAGAGCGGCCAACTCGCGCCGCCAGGTGTCGAGGTCGACCACCGGAGGCAGGGCAGGGGCATCGTCCGTCATGCCGGCATCTTTCGCCCCTCGGACGCCGTCCGCAAGACCCCCCTGCACGCCGCCGTTTCGCACGGCTGCGGCCGGCGGTGGCCGCGGCATCCCCCGGCCTGTCAGACTGGGGCCATGAGCGTGATCGAGAACTCGAAACTGACCGTCGTCGGCGCGGGAGCGGTCGGATCCTCCGTGGCCTACGCGGCCCTCATCCGCGGCTCGGCCCGCCACGTCGCCCTGTACGACATCGCCGCCGAGAAGACCGAGGCCGAGGTTCTCGATCTGGCACACGGCGCCCAGTTCACCGGGTCGAGCGACATCATCGGCGGTGCCGACATCTCGGTCGCGAAGGGCTCGCACGTCGTGGTGATCACGGCGGGCGCCAAGCAGCGACCGGGGCAGACCCGTATCGAGCTGGCCGGCGTCAACGCCAACATCCTGAAGTCGATGATGCCGCAGCTGCTCGACGTCGCCCCCGATGCTACGTTCGTCATCGTCACGAACCCGTGCGATGTGCTGACGGTGCTCGCGCAGGAGACCACCGGTCTGCCCTACGAGCGCATCTTCGCGTCGGGCACCGTGCTCGACACCTCGCGACTGCGCTGGAAGATCGCGCAGCGTGCGGGCGTCTCCATCTCCAGCGTGCACGCCTACATCGTGGGCGAGCACGGCGACACCGAGTTCCCGCTGTGGTCGCACGCGACCATCGGCACCGTCCCGATCCTGGAGTGGCAGCCCCTCGACGGTCAGCCGCCGTTCACGGTCGAGGAGCTCGACCAGATCGCCGTCGACGTGCGCGACGCCGCCTACAAGGTCATCCAGGGCAAGGGTGCGACCAACTACGCGATCGGCCTGTCCAGCGCCCGCATCGTCGAGGCGATCCTCGACGATGAACACGCCGTCATGCCGGTCTCGGCCGTGCTCGACGACTTCCACGGCGTGAGCGGTGTCGCCCTGTCCGTCCCGGCGGTCGTCTCGGCGGCCGGCGCAGTGCCGATCCGCGAGACGTCGTTCTCCGACCACGAGCTCGGTCTGTTCCGTCGCTCGGCCGACGCCCTCCGCGAGGTCGCCGACTCGCTGCGCTGATCTCTCGCCGTCCACGCGGTGGCCGGCGCTACTGTCGGATGCCGCGACTAGCCTGAACGCATGGCATCAAAGCGCACCGCGACCACGAGCGCGTACCGCTGCACCGAGTGCGGCTGGACGAGCGCGAAGTGGGTCGGGCGATGCGGGGAGTGCCAGCAGTGGGGAACGGTGGTCGAGGCCGTGTCGTCGACACCGGTGCATGCGGTGACGCCGCTCGCACCGACGGGTGCGGCGCGCCCCATCACCTCGATCGACACGCGTGAGACGCCGCGGCGGACCACCGGCGTCGGCGAGTTCGACCGCGTGCTGGGCGGGGGCCTCGTGCCCGGTGCGGCCATCCTGCTGTCCGGCGAGCCCGGCGTCGGGAAGTCGACATTGCTGCTCGAGGTCGCCGCACAGACCGCCCGCGCCGGTCGGCGCGTGCTGTACGTGAGCGCCGAGGAGTCGCTCGGACAGGTGCGCCTGCGCGCCGAGCGCACCAGCGCCCTCCACGACGAGCTCTACCTCGCGAGCGAAACCGACCTCGCCACGATCCTGGGCCATGTCGACGACACACGTCCCGAGCTGTTGATCGTCGACTCGGTGCAGACGGTCGCCTCCAGCCTCGTCGACGGAGCCCCGGGGCATCCCAGCCAGGTGCGCGAGGTGGCGTCGACGCTCATCCGCGTGGCGAAGGAACGCGATCTTCCGGTCATCATCGTCGGCCACGTCACGAAAGACGGGCAGGTCGCGGGGCCGCGCGTGTTGGAGCACCTGGTCGATGTCGTGTGCCACTTCGAGGGCGATCGGCAGACCGCGCTGCGTTTCGTCCGCGCCCTGAAGAACCGGTTCGGTGCGACCGACGAGGTCGGCTGCTTCGAGCAGACCAGTAGCGGCATCGCCGAGGTGCCCGACCCGAGCGCCCTGTTCCTGGGCCACGGGTCACGCGAACCCGGCACCTGTGTGACGATCGCCATGGAGGGGCGCCGCGCCCTGCCGGTCGAAGTGCAGGCGCTCACGCTGCCCGGCTCGGGACCGAACCCACGACGCATCGTCAGCGGCGTCGACGGCGCACGCGTGGCGATGGTGCTCGCGGTGCTGGAGAAGCGCGCCGGCATCCGGGTGTCCGACCAGGACGTCTACGTCTCCACCGTCGGCGGCGTGCGCCTGATCGAGCCGGCCGCCGACCTCGCCATCGCCCTCGCCGTCGCGAGCGCGATCACGGGGCGCGCCACCCCGAAGGGTCTGGTCGCCATCGGCGAGCTGAGCCTCGCCGGCGAAGTGCGAGCGGTCACCTCCCATGAGCAGCGCCGCAACGAGGCGAACCGGGTCGGCTACCGATCCGTCATCGACACGGCATCCCGCGACCTGCGCGGCGCCCTGCGCGACCTCGCACGACACCATCCGAACGAGCCGAGCGACCGCCCCGACTTCTGAGCACGCCGCCCGTCAGGCCTCGAGAGCGAGGGCGGCCAGCAGATCCGCCGGCGAGGCCTGCATCGCGTGCGGTCCGGCGATGTCGAAGAAGACGGTGGTGATCTCGGGTTCGTGAGCGGTGAGGAAGCTGCGTAGCCACGCAGGCGAGTGCAGCGCCACCGCGGGGGGAAGAGCTGCGGGCTTGTTCGCCGCATCGCTGAACAGCAGCAGCGCGACATCGCCGGTGTTCGGGTCGCGGTACGTCCAGACCTCGCCGGTGTCACGAGGGTCGTCGCGCTGACCGGGGCGCATGAGCGGTACCACCGTCGGGCCGTGACGCAGGGCGAAGGCCAGGGCTGCCATGTCCTGTGTCTGCAGGGCGTCGGCAAGCTGCGTGTTGCGGAACTCGAGCGGGGGCTTCGCGCGCTTCTTTCCGGCCATCCCTCCAGCATACGAGGCGCCTCCCGCACCGCGTCGACGCGCTGACCGCACCCGGCGTGACGGACCCGCGCAGAAAAGGGGGGCCCTCTCGATCCCCACATTGGGGGCTGGGAGAATCGAGAGGGCCTGGGCTCATCGGGCGATCTGCCGAATGCCGGTCTTGGGGGTGACACGACGACCGCCGTTGGGGGCGACGGTGGCTCGCCACGAGAGCTACGAACAAGGCTAACCGCGCCCGTGAGGCGGCGGCTGGTTCTCAGGTGAGAAATCTCTCAGAGTTAGAGATATATCACTGCCTAGATATCCCGAATGGCGAACCCTCGCATGTTGCAGCGAATGCAACTGTTGACACTTGCAAACGAGGACTATTGGTCTCGGTCGGGCTGGTCCGCTCTGACCCTAACAGCGAGATCACGCGCCTCCCAAGATCCGACTTGACTCGGTGATGCACTATCCCATACTTTGTTGCATCTAATGCAAGATTTTGGGAGCTCTCCAGCCGCACTTCGACTGCTCACCTCGGCGTCGAACGTCGCTTTGGCGAACCCGGAGCAGCAGGTCTTCGACGCGATGATGGACGGCTGGCGGAATCAGCAGCTGTCGCGAGGGCTCCGTGAGCAGACCATCCAGAACCGCGTGGCGACGGTGGCCCGCTTCCGGGAGTTCGCGGACAAGCCGCCGTGGAAGTGGACGGTCGCTGACGTTGACGAGTTCACAAGGGAAGCCACCGATCGCAGGCTGGCGCTGTCCACTCTGCGTCACCACCATGGCGCAATCCGCGGGTTCTGCGACTACCTGACGAATCCGTTGTACGACTGGATGGAGATCTGCGAACGGGAGTTCGGCGAGATCCCGTCGCAGGTGTGCTTGCCATGGAACACGGTCGCGCATCGGTTTGAGTTCGAGGGCGACGGAAAGCGCCGGCCGTTCACCTACGACGAGGTGGAGCGCCTGTTCGACACCGCTGACGCCCGGGTTGAGTTGCTCGTGAGCTCGGGACGAAAAGGCGCGCTCGGGGCGCTGCGGGACGCGCAGCTGCTGAAGACGGTCTACGCGTTCGGGCTGCGCCGCACCGAGGTGGTGATGCTCGACACCGTCGACCTGCACCACAACGCCAAGATGCGCCAATGGGGACGCTACGGTGCGATCCACGTGCGGTGGGCGAAGGCGGCTGGCGGCGGCGCTCCTCGTCGTCGCACAGTGCTGCTGGTGCCGGAGTTCGACTGGTGGGTGCCGGGCATGCAGCAGTGGCTCGAACAGGCCCGGGAACGGTTTGCGCCCGGTGACGACCTCCACGCGC
>ERZ778021.632-NODE-632-length-57057-cov-9.112329_pt1 | contig 57057 bp, 48 predicted proteins | sample MGYA00375751_ERZ778021 | MGnify/ENA primary metagenome ERZ778021 (study PRJEB29350, sample SAMN05389814) | bioreactor metagenome | isolation source: Thiocyanate stock bioreactor | place: South Africa: University of Cape Town | collected 2013-08-29 ... | reverse complement strand
AAGGACAACAACGGGCCACCAGCCCGCCTTATGCCCTTGCGCTCGCATCCCACCGGCCCACGGCCCCACACCTTCGGGACGTTTGGCCACGACCTCCAGCCCCGCGGGCCGCGGTCGTGCGGCCGCGAGTCATGCGGCCTTCCGTAGGATTGGCGCATGCTGCGAAAAGTCGCAATCTGCGCCCTTGCGGGAGCCGCCCTGATGGCCTCCGGCTGCGGCAGCTCGGATGACTCCACTTCCCAGGCCGATGATCAGGCGATCCGCGAGCTGGTCACCAAGCTGAACGAGGCGACCCGGAAGCAGGACGCCTCGGCCTTCTGCCTGATCATGCAGCCCAGCGCGGTCGACGAGACCTTCCACGACATCGACCGCTGCGTCAGCGAAACGAAGCCGATCCTCGAGTCCGCCGGGAAGCAGCCGGTACTCAAGGTCGACACGATCGAGGTGGACGGTGACGTCGCCAACGTCACTTTCACCGGCGGGACCGGCAGTGAGGCGAAATTCGTCCGCGAGAACGGCCAGTGGTACGTACCGCTGGACCAGGGCGACATCGACACGAGCAGCGATCCCGGCGAGAGCGCGAACTGATGGCAGGCGTGGAAGTGAAATTCGACCAGGACGGCCTCGTGCCCTGCGTTGCCCAGGACGCGATCTCGGGCGAGGTGCTGACCCTCGCCTACATGAACGAGGAGTCGCTCCGGCTGACCGAGGAAACCGGGCTGGTCACCTACTTCAGCCGCTCACGCCAGAAGATCTGGCAGAAGGGCGAAGAGTCCGGCAACGTCCAGAAGGTCAGGCAGCTGCGGGTCGACTGCGACGGCGACGCGATCCTCGCCCTGGTCGAACCGGCCGGTCCCGCCTGCCACACCGGCGAGCGGACCTGCTTCTACCGTGACCTGGAAACCGGGGAGACCCCGAAACCGGTGAGCGGCGAAGCCCTCGCCGTGCTGGCCCGCACGATCGACTCGCGCCTGGCCGAGAAGCCCGAGGGCAGCTACGTCGTGAAACTGCTCGAGGACCCGGATTTCGCCGGTGAGAAGGTGATGGAGGAAGCCGAAGAGGTGAGCCGCGCGGTGCGCGAGGAAACCGACGACCGGGTGGCCAACGAGGCGGCCGACGTGCTCTTCCACCTGGCGGCTCTGATCCGTTCACGGGGGATCACGCTCGAAGACGTGGGGGAGGTCCTGAATGGCCGTCGCGCCTGACCTTGCCGCCCGCCTCAGGCCCGACCTCGAGTCGGCCCGCGCCCTGGTCCCGGAATCGAACGTGGTGCCGGTCACCCTGCGCTACACCGACGACGTCGAAACGCCCGTCTCGGCCCTGCTCAAGCTGCGCGGAGACGGCCCTTGCTTCCTGCTCGAATCGGCCGAACGCGGACAGGTCGGCCGGTACTCGTTCGTCGGGGTCAGCCCGCACCGCGTGATCCGCTGGGCGGCGGGTGAGCTGAATGAATATCCCGGCGACGCCACCTCGGGAGACGGTGAGCCGCTGGAGACGACCGGCGCGCCGGACCCCTATGACGGCGTCAAGGAGTACCTGGCCCGCTACCGGGTCGCCGAAACCGAAGGCATGCCACCCTTCGGCGGTGGTGCGGTCGGGCTCTTCGGATACGACCTGGTCCGGGCGATAGAGCCGCTCGGGGACCCCAACCCCGACCCGCTCGGCCTGCCCGACCTGGCCTTGATGATCACCGACGTGCTGCTGGCCTTCGACCACCTCCACAACGAGCTGACCATCATCAGCTGCGCCTGGGCCGACGAGCACGAGAGCTTCGACGAGGCCTGGAACGCGGCGGCTGCCCGGATCGAATCGATCCGTGAAACCCTGCGCGGCCCGGTGCCCGACGCCGGTCCGACCGCCGCGGTCGAGGCGCCGGAGTTCGCCTCCAACGTGAGCCGCGACGAGTTCGAGTCGATGGTCGCCCGGATCGTCGAGTACATCCACGCCGGCGACGCCTTCCAGGTGGTTCCCTCGCAGCGCTTCTCCGCCGACCAGCGGGCCGAGGCGCTTTCGATCTACCGTGGCCTGCGCTCGATCAACCCTTCGCCGTACATGTACTTCTTCGAGTTCGGTGACTTCCAGATCGCCGGCGCCTCGCCCGAGCCACTGCTCAAGGTGAACGGCGACCGGGTCGAGATCCGGCCGATCGCCGGCACCTCGCCCCGCGGCGCGACCGAGGAGGAGGACCGTCGCCTGGCCAAGAAGATGATCTCCGACCCGAAGGAACGCGCCGAGCACGTGATGCTGGTCGATCTGGCCCGCAACGACATCGGCCGCGAGGCCGAGTACGGCACGGTCGAGGTCGAGGAGCTGATGGTGGTCGAGACCTACTCGCATGTGATGCACATCGTCAGTCGCGTCTCGGGCCGGCTGCCCGAAGGCCGTGGCGCCCTCGACGTGCTGCGCTCGGCCCTGCCGGCCGGCACTCTTTCCGGGGCGCCGAAGGTTCGGGCGATGCAGATCATCGACGAGATGGAAAAGGTCAAGCGCTGCTCCTACGGCGGCGCGGTCGGTTACCTCTCCTGGAACGGCGATCTCGACACCGCGATCCACATCCGCACCGCGCTGATCAAGGACGGCCAGGTCCACATCCAGGCCGGCGGCGGCACAGTGGCGGACGCGAAGCCCGAGTACGAGTACGAAGAATCTGTCAACAAGGCGAAAGCGATGTTCCGCGCCGTCGAGATCGCCTGCGAGAACCCTGATTGGGCCTGATGCGAGTACTGGTCATCGACAACTACGACTCCTTCACCTACAACCTGGTCCAGTACCTGGGAGAACTCGGAGCAGAAGTGGAAACGGTCCGCAACGACGTGCGGACGGTCGACGAGTTGCTGGCCGAGGGCCACGACCGGTTGGTCGTCTCGCCCGGGCCCTGCACGCCGGATGACGCCGGCGTCTCGCTCGAGGTCATCCCCGCCTTCGCCCAGGCCGGCATCCCGGTGCTCGGGGTCTGCCTCGGTCACCAGGCGATGGTCCAGACCTTCGGCGGAACGGTCGTCCAAGGCGAGCCGATCCACGGCAAGAGCGCCGAGATCGAACACGACGGCAAGACGATCTACGACGGCCTGCCGGACCCACTCACGGTCGGCCGCTACCACTCGCTGATCGCCGGCGAGATCCCCGATTCGCTCGAAGTCACCTCGACCTACGGCGAGATCGTGATGGGCGTCCGCCACAAGGAGCTGCCGGCCGAGGGCGTCCAGTTCCATCCCGAGTCCGTGCTGACCCCGTATGGCAAGCGGATGATCGCCACCTTCATCGGGGTTGAGCTCTCGCTTGAACGAGCTGCCGCCGGAATCCCGACCAACGAGGGGAGGACAGTTGCCTAACGACATCCTGACCCGGGCGATCGATGCGGCCGCCTCCGGGCAGCATCTGACCACCGACCATGCCTCGACGGTCTTGACCGAGATCATGGAAGGTCGCTCCGACGAGGTCCAGACCGGCGCCTTCCTGATCGCCCTCCGCACCAAGGGGGAGACCGTGCCGGAACTGATCGGCCTGGCCCGGACCATGCGCTTGCTGGCCGAGCCGGTCGAGGTCAGCGGCGACCTGGTCGACACCGCCGGCACCGGCGGTGGACCTTCGACCTTCAACGTCTCGACCACCGCCGCCCTGGTTGCGGCCGGCGCCGGCTGCGCGGTCGCCAAGCACGGCAACCGCTCCAGCACCAGCCTCAGTGGGTCGGCCGACTTGCTGGAGGCGCTCGGGGTGAACATCGAGATCCCGCCCGAACGGGTCGCCGCCTCGATCGAGGAGACCGGCTTCGGCTTCATGTTCGCGCCCAAGCACCACAAGGCGATGGCCCACGTGGTGCCGGTGCGGAAGGCGCTGGGGGTGCGGACCATCTTCAACTTCCTCGGTCCGCTGACCAACCCGGCAGGCGCCAAACGGCAGTTGATGGGCGTCTCGGACCGTCGCTACCAGGAGTCGATCGCCGAGGCGCTGGTCGGCCTCGGGACCGAAAGGGCGCTGGTCGTCTCCGGCGACGACGGGATTGACGAGATCTCGATCACCGGCCCGACCCGGATCATCGAAGTCAAGGACGGCGGGACCGAGGAGCAGTTCGTCTCGCCCGGTGATTTTGGCTTAGAGAGCGCCGAACTCGGCGACGTGGTCGGCGGCACCCCGGAAGAGAACGCGGCTGCGACCCGGGCCGTGCTCGAGGGCGAGAAGGGCCCGCGTCGGGATCTCGTGGTCCTGAATGCCGCCGCGGCGATCCTGGTCGGCGGCAGGGCCGACGACCTGGCCGGCGGGGTCGAGGCCGCCCAACAGGCGATCGATAGCGGGGAAGCGGCTGCCGTTCTCGCCCGCTTGGTCAGTTTCACGGGCCAGTCTTAGTTTGATGATTAGGCCCACGGCCTCGCGGCGGCTGGCACGCACCGGGGGGCGCCGGATCGCCACCTGGCAACTCGCCGGTGCCGCCGGCACCGGCTTCGTCGCCATGCGCCGCCCGGCATCCCCCCGGCACGCACCATCCATCCACGATGCCGTGAGCCTAATCATCTAGAGTCTCAGCAGATCGTGGGAATACTTGAGCGACTGATTTCGGCCGCGAGCCAGGGCGTCGAAGCACGCAGCCAGCAGGTGCCCTTGGCCGACCTCGAGGCCAGGCTGGGCCAACGGGACCATGACCGTCCCTTCCAAGAGGCCCTGACCCGGCCCGGCATGTCACTGATCTGCGAGTACAAGCGCAAGTCGCCGAGCGCCGGCGAGATCGCGCCCGGAGTCCAGCTGCCGGACCAGGTCAAGTCCTACGAAGCCGGCGGCGCTGCCGCCCTCTCGGTCCTCACCGACGAGACCCATTTCGACGGCCGGCTCGAGGATCTCGCCGCGGCCCGTGCCGCCTGCAGCCTGCCGATCCTGCGCAAGGACTTCGTGGTCGACCAGTATCAGCTCTACGAAGCCGCGACCGGCGGTGCCGACGCGGTGCTGCTGATCGTCGCCGTGCTCGACGACGAGCGCCTGCGCGAGTACCAGCTCAAGGCCGCCGAACTGGACCTCGACTGCCTGGTCGAGGTCCACAGCGAGGAAGAACTCGAAAGGGCAGTCGAGTCCGGGGCCGAGGTGATCGGCATCAACAACCGCAACCTCGACACCGGCGTGGTCGACATCCAGACCACCTACGACCTGATCACCGACGTCCCGACCGGGACCACGGTCGTCTCGGAATCCGGCATCTCCAACCGCGAGGAGCTGGTCGAGCTGGAAAGGGTCGGCGTCGACGCGGCCCTGATCGGCGAGTCCCTCATGCGCTCCGAAGACCCGGAGGAAACGGTCCGCCTCCTGGCGGGCATGGGTGACTCCACCACGGAGCACTTCCTCCCTTAGACAGGTTACGCGCCGCGGTGACGGCGCGGTTGACTTATATGCCTGTTGCTCTTGGGCCGGTGTCTGGGTGGGGTCCTTGGTGTGCACAGTCAACCATCAGGAACCGGGTCAGCTGCGCTCACGAGAACGAAATAACGGTTTCACTTGTGACCCGTTGACCCCACACAGACACCGGCAACCCACGAACCGGATAGCCCTCCTGGCAGCAGGTGAAGCCGAGCAGACCAGGTTCGGGTAGCCGTGGGGTTGGGTGGGCGTCTCCGGGACACTCAGGAGGAGGGCGGCTGAATGCCGCCCGTTCGCTCCGTCCCGGTGATGCCTGCCCAACCCCACGGCGTAACCACGAAGGCTGCGTTGCGTGGCCGGGGTCTGGATTCCCAGGGTATTCTCAGTTTAGGAAACCTTATTTTTTGGCTTAGGAATGGTCAATGACGGTGTTTTTTGATTCCCGTCATGAACCAGACTTCCGATGCCCCCAAGCGCTCCTTGCGCTCCGTGTTCCTGGCCGCCCTGACCGGTGGCCTCGTCGTCGCCGTGGCCGGCTTCATCGCGATCGCCGCCGGTTGGATCGGCAAGACCGAGACGACCGTCCAGTCGCTGACCGCGACGACCACGCCGGCCTCGAGCAAGAGCGACACGAACGCCGTCAACCAGATCTACAACCGTGACAGCGACGGCGTCGGCTTCATCACCGCCTCGGGCATCACGACCCAGTCGAGCAGTCCCTTCGACCCGTTCGGCCAGCAGCAGGGCACGAGCACCGCGACCGGTTCGGGCTTCCTGATCGACACCGACGGCCACATGGTCACCAACAACCATGTGATCGAAGGCGCGAAGAAGATCACCGTCACGCTCGGCGATTCGGACGCGGTCTATGACGCGACCGTGGTCGGCACCGACCCCTCGACCGACCTGGCGCTGCTCAAGGTGGACGCCCCGGAGAGCGAGATGAAACCGCTCACGCTGGGTGACTCCTCGAACGTCAAGGTCGGGGACCCCGTGGTCGCGATTGGCAACCCCTTCGGCCTCGACCGGACGGTCACCACCGGCATCGTCTCCGCCCTCCAGCGCGAGATCTCCAGCCTCAACCAGTACGCGATTTCAAACGTGATCCAGACCGACGCCGCGATCAACCCCGGCAACTCGGGCGGTCCCCTGATCGACGCCGACGGCAACGTGATCGGGGTGAACTCCCAGATCGCCACCGGCAGCGGCTCCAGCACCAGCGGCAACGTCGGCATCGGCTTCGCCATTCCGAGCAACACCGTCAAGGACGTAGTCGACCAGTTGAAGGACGGCGGCACGGTCGAGCACGCCTACCTCGGCATCAGCGGCGCGACGATCAACTCCCAGCTCGCCGACGCACTGAACCTCGGCACCGACCAGGGCGTCCTGGTCCAGGAAGCGCCGAAGGACGGGCCCGCGGCCAAGGCCGGCATCCAGGCCGGCGACACCGCAGTTTCGATCCAGGGCCAGCGTGTGATGGCCGGCGGTGACCTGATCACGAAGGTCGACGGCAAGGATCTGGCTTCGATGGAAGATCTGATCGCCGCGGTCAACGACGCCAAGGTCGGCGACAAGATGGAACTCGAGGTCCAGCGCGACGGCGAGACGAAGACCGTCACGGTGACCCTGGGCAAACGTCCCGACGACTCCAGTTCCGACTCGACTTCCTCCAGCCAGGGACAGCAGGAGCTGCCCGGCTTCGGCCAGTAACTCCCGACGCAGTCCCACTCCCTGCCCGACGGGCCGCCGATGTTGGCGGCCCGTCTGCGTTTCCATGGCCGGGTGGAAGTCGAAATGACCGCCGGATGGTTAGGTGTCATACCCTTGGCTGGTGAAGGTAAAGATCTGCGGGATAACCAATCGAGACGACGCCGAGGCCGCTGTGGAGCACGGTGCCTGGGCGATCGGGCTGATCCACCACAAGGAGAGCCCGCGCTTCGTCAAGGCTTCGGTCGCGGCCGGGATCGGTGAGGAGTTCCGCCGCCGTTGCGAAGTGGTGGGCGTGTTCGTGAACCCGACCATCGAAAGGGTGGTCCAGGCCGCGGAGAACGCCCAGCTGACCATGGTCCAACTGAGTGGCAACGAGGGCTCGAACTTCTGCACCGAGGTGAACCGCCGCACCGGCCTCAAGGTGATCAAGGCCTTCCACATCGCCACCCATGCCGATGTGCGGGCCAGCACCGCCTACCGCTTCACCGATTTCCACCTCTTCGACAAGGGCCGCAAGGGCGTCTACGGCGGCACGGGCGAAGCCTTCGACTGGGAGCTGCTGGCTAACTACCACTCGGCGATCCCGACCATCCTGGCCGGCGGCCTGACCCCGGACAACGTGACCGAGGCGATCCGGATCGTGCGGCCCGACGCGGTTGACGTCGCCTCCGGGGTCGAGAAGGAACCGGGGATCAAGGACCACGGCAAACTGGCCAGCTTCTTTCAGGCGGCCCGCTACACCCCGGTGGCCGGCGCATGAGCCGCAACGTCGCCGAATCGACCGCCGGCGAGCTGCCGGGCCGCTTCGGGCCCTACGGCGGCCGCTACGTGCCGGAGACGCTGATCCCGGCCCTCGACGAGCTGACCCTGGCCTGGGCCGAGGCACGTGAGGATCCCGACTTCACTGAACGCTTCCAGGTGCTGCTGCGCGACTACGTCGGCCGGCCCAGCCCCCTTTACCTGGCATCCCGCCTCAGCGAGGAAGCCGGCCGCAAGGTGTACCTGAAGCGCGAGGACCTGAACCACACCGGCGCCCACAAGATCAACAACGCGATCGGCCAGGCCCTGCTGGCCAAGCGGATGGGCAAGCCACGGATCATCGCCGAGACCGGTGCGGGTCAGCACGGGGTGGCCAGCGCCACCGCCTGCGCCTTGCTCGACCTCGAGTGCATCGTCTACATGGGCAGCGAGGACATCCGCCGCCAGCAGCCGAACGTGGAGCGGATGAAGCTGCTCGGAGCCGAGGTGGTGCCGGTCGAGGCTGGAGCCCGCACCCTCAAGGAGGCGGTCAGCGCGGCGATCCGCGACTGGGTCACCAACGTGGCCGACACCCACTACATCATCGGCTCCGCGGTCGGCCCGGCACCGTTCCCGGAGCTGGTCAGGGACCTTCAGCGGGTGATCGGCGACGAAGCCCGCGACCAGGCGCTACAGGCCGAAGGGGTCCTGCCGGCCAGGGTCATCGCCTGCGTGGGCGGCGGTTCGAACGCGATCGGGACCTTCACCGCCTTCGTCCCCGACGAAGAGGTCGAGCTGATCGGCGTCGAGGCGGCCGGCCTCGGCCTCGACACCGACAAGCACGGGGCATCGCTGACCGCCGGCAACACCTCGGTCCTGCACGGCTCGCTCTCGGCGGTGCTGACCGACGAGGAAGGCCAGATCCTCGAGGCGCACTCGGTCTCGGCCGGTCTCGACTATCCGGGCACCGGCCCCGAGCACGCTCATCTGCGCGACATCGGCCGGGCCCGCTACGTCGCGGTGAGTGACAAGGACGCGCTGGCCGCCTTCCGGCGTCTGAGCCGGCTGGAAGGGATCATCCCGGCGCTCGAGTCCTCCCACGCGATCGCCTGGCTGCTCGGCGAGGGCCGGGTCGGCGAGGGCGACGGCGGCTACGACGTGCTCTGCCTGTCCGGCCGAGGGGACAAGGACCTGGCCGAGGTGCTCGGCATGGAGGACATCCAGTGAGTGCCGACGGCCGGACGAACACGGGGACCGAGCGGATCGCCGCCGCCTTCGCGGTCGCCCGCGGTGAAGGCCGCGCGGCGCTCATGCCCTACATGATGGGTGGTTTCCCCGACCGTGAATCCTCACTGGCCGTGGCTCGCTCCTACGTAGAGAATGGAGCCGACCTGATTGAGCTTGGGGTGCCGTTCTCCGATCCCCTGGCTGACGGCCCGGTGATCCACGCGGCCGCGGTCCAGGCACTGGAAGCCGGGACCAAACTCGGTGACGTGCTCGCGATCTGCCGCGAGGTGGCCGACCGGGTGCCGGTCGTGCTGATGGTCTACACCAACTCGATCCTCGGCGGGGCCGGTCCGGAGGCGTTCGCGGCCCGAGCGGCGGAGGCCGGTGCCTGCGGCGTGATCGTGCCCGACCTGCCGTTCGGCGAGGACGAGTCGATCCGGGCCGCGATGGACGCGGCCGGGCTGGCCGTGGTGCCGCTGGTCGCGCCGACCACCTTGCCCGAACGACGGGACGAGATCTGCCGGGTAGCGACCGGTTTCGTGTATCTGGTCTCCAGCGTCGGCACCACCGGCGAGCGGTCCGAGGTCGCGGCCGACCTGAAGGAGCTGGTCGAGGGCGTCGAGTCGAAGTCAGAGGTCCCGGTCGCGGTCGGTTTCGGGATCGGATCTCCCGAGCAGGCGGCCACGGTGGGTCAGATCGCCGACGGCGTGATCATCGGGTCGAGGCTGGTCCGCATCGCGGGCGATGCCGAACCGGGCGGCGTGGCGGAGGCGGTCGGATCGTTCATGACGGAGACGGCGGCGGCGTTGGCTGTAGAAGCGGCCTCGTCGCGGACCGTCACCTGAACCCCTAGGGTTACCGCATGAACAAACTGATGCGCGGAAGGAATCCGCTGGTGGGGGTACTGGCGTTGACCGTGGCGATCCTGTTCGGGACCGTTACATGTGCTTCCGCGGCGCCGGGAGACCCGCTGCCCACGGCTCCGTTGAGCGAGGTCACGCCCGGGGACGTCTGCCAGGCCCGGACCGTGCTGAAAGGCACCGAGATCAGCTCCTTCGAGGTGAAGATCCTCGACGTCGTCGGCACCGGCGTGGCGGGCTTCGGCGACCTGATCTACTTCGAGATCATCGATCCGGACGTGGCCGAGGTCGGGGTCGCCGAAGGGATGTCAGGCTCGCCCATCCTCTGCAGCATCGGTGGTCAGGACAAGGTGGTCGGGGCCATTTCCTACGGATACCCAGGTATCGGCCCGAAGGGTTTCGCGACGCCGATCACGGACATGCTCGAAGGGCAGCCTTCGGCCCGCGCAGCGAGCAGCCGTGCTGCGGTCCCGACCTACAAGGGCCGGAAGCTCGATCCGTTGACCGCTCCGCTCACCGTGACCGGCGTGCCGCAGCAGTCGAGGAACGCGTTCCGGAAGCGTCTCGAGGACCGGGGTTTCACGTCGGTCGTCTTCTCCAACCATGTTGCCGCCGACCTCCCCGCCGAATCGGCAGATCTGGCTCCTGGTGGCTCGTTCGCCATGAACTACACCTACGGTGCGGTCGGGATCAGCGCGATGTGCACGATCAGCTACCGCGACGGAGACGACTTCTGGGGCTGCGGCCATCCGCTCGATCTGTCGGGTCAACGCTCACTCTCGTTCTCAGGCGCGTACGTGTACGACGTGGTCGGTTCGGCCTGGGGCGTCGCCCCGTCCTTCAAGCTCGGCGCACCGACCAGCACGCAACTCGGCTCGGTGCTCTACGACGGCCCCTACGCAGTTTCAGGACGCTTCGGCCTTCAGGCACCCACGATCCCGGTCAAGGTGAACCTCGAGTTCGACGGCGAGAGCACATCGCTCACTTCCCACGTATCCCGCGAGGACGAACTCCCCGGGGGATCGCCGGTGGGAATCAGTTTCACCAGCGAGGCGGCGATCGGGATGGCGGTGCAGGCCCAGTTCAGCCGCGGCGGTCAGCCGACCCTCCAGAACGGCCGGATATGCATGAAGCAGCGGATCATCGGAGCCAACCGCGAGGTGAAAGCCTGCAGCCGCGTGGCGATGAGCGGCCCGGCCTGGCTGTACTCGATGCTCGGGGTGCCGACCGGCGCCGCGACCCCGACCGATTTCCTGGTCGGCGGCTTGGGTGGTCTGTTGACCCAGGTGAAGTACAAGACCTTGTACGCCGGTGCACTGACCGTGGACCTGACCCTCGAGACAGGTGCGGGCCTGAGGAACATCCTCAGCCTGAGGCCGGTCGGGAAGGTCCGGGTGGGGCAGACTGCCCGTCTGCGCATGATCAGTGCCGACGAGGAGGGCAAGCGATACCGGCAGCTGCTCAAGGTGAAGGTTCCGCGCAAGGTCAAGGTCCGGGGTTCGGTGAGGCCGGTACGTGCCGGCAAGATCGAGTTCCGGGTCGCGAGCGGTGCCTTCGACTCTCCCTCGTTTTCCGACGGCTCGTATTTTGCCTCGGACAACGACCGGTCTGCTTACCTCAGGTTCGTCGGCGACATCTGGTCGGGGCGGGGGTCGATCCGGTCACCGCGGGAGCTCGACGAGGCGATCAGCAAGGTCTTCCACCAGAAGGCGAAGCTGAAGATGCTCCTCCCCTGGAGCCGGAAGGTGATCACCTTCCCGCTGCGTGGTGGAGGCGACATCCTGGTCGGAGACGCCAGCCGCGAATTGCGTCTCCTTCCGGCCCCCAATCATCCCATCGGTCTGACTCCGAGCGGCGGATCGAGCGGCGGCTCGGTCAGGTAGGATTCGCGGCGATGCTGATGCCGGTCACATTCTTCGTCGCAATTGCCCTCGCGGTCTTTTCGTACTCGCAGGGGCAGGGTGGACCCGTCGCGGGCCTGGTCTTCTTCGGGGTACTTTTCCTCGGCGCCTTCATCCACGTCACCCACCCGACGATCCTCAAGCTCAAAGAGTCCCTGCCCAGCCGCTCCAAGGAGTAGGCCATGCGGATCGGGGTGTTGACCGGCGGGGGTGATTGCCCCGGCCTCAACGCCGTGATCCGTGCCGCGGTCCTGCGCGGCACCCGCGAGTGGGGGCACGAGTTCGTCGGCTATCTCGACGGCTGGAAGGGACCACTCGAGAACCAATCCCGGGAGTTGACCGTCGACGAAGTGAGGGGAATCCTCGCCGAGGGCGGCACCATCCTCGGTTCCTCCCGCACCAACCCGGACTCGGACGACGGCGGCATGGAACGGGTCATCGGCAACGTCCGCGCGGCCGGGATCGACGGGCTGATCGCGATCGGCGGCGACGACACGCTCGGCGTGGCCCGCCAGCTCACTGAACAGGGACTCGGTGTGGTCGGGGTGCCGAAGACGATCGACAACGATCTGGGTGCCACCGACTACACCTTCGGCTTCGACACGGCGGTCAACATCGTCATGGAGGCGCTCGATCGCCTGCGCACCACGGGCGCCAGCCACCACCGCGCCCTGGTCGTGGAAGTGATGGGCCGGCACGCCGGCTGGATCGCCCTGCACAGCGGCATGGCCGGAGGTGCCGACCTGATCCTGGTGCCGGAGCGAGAGTTCGACCCGGGCGAGGTCTGTGCCCACGTCGACGCCTGCTTCGAGGCGGGGGTCGCGCCGCTGATCGTGGCCTCCGAAGGGGCCGTGCCGAAGCAGGGATCCGAGGTCACCCTGACCGAAGGCACGGATGCCTTCGGGAACGTGAGGCTGGGCGGCATCGGTGGCTGGCTGGCCGACCGGATCGGGGAAGTGACCGGGCGGGAAACCCGTTCGGTGGTCCTGGGGCACCTGCAGCGAGGTGGCACGCCGACCGCCTTCGACCGGGTGCTCGCGACCAGGCTCGGCTACCGGGCGATCGAGGCGGCAAACGAAGGGGAGTGGGGCATGATGACCACGCTCCGGGGGACCGCGATCGAGTTGGCCCCGCTTGCCGACGCACTCGACGAGTCGAAGACCGTCCCGGCCGACCGTCTGGTCGAGGCCGAGTTCGGCTACCCGGCCTGAATCTGAGATCATCCGGCCCATGGGAGAGGGCAGGAAGCTCGTCGCGGGAGTATCGGCGCTGATCTTGGCGCTGGTTTTCGGCTGCGGGACCGCGGTTGCCTCGCCGGTGCCGTCGGAAAACCCGTGGCTCGACCAGCGGGGGATCCTCAACATGGCCCATCAAGGCGGCGAGATGGAAGCGCCTTCGAGCACCATCTACGCCTTCCGCACCGCTCTCGAGGACCGTGGTGCGGACAGTCTGGAGATGGATGTGAATGCCACCTCGGACGGGCGCCTGATGGTCATGCACGACTACTACACCTGGCGGATCACCCCGCTCGATGCCCAGGTCCGCGACCTGACCGTGGACCAGGTCCAGGGTCTTGACGCCGCCTACTGGTTCAGTCCGGGCAGCGGGCAGTTCGACCACTCGCTGCCGGCCGACCAGTACCCGTTCCGTGGCGTGCGCACCGGGGAGAAACAGCCCCCGGAAGGATTCGCGGCAGACGACTTCCGGATCCCGACCATCGAAGAGGTGCTCGCCGCCTTTCCCGGAGTTCCGATCAACATCGAGATCAAGACGGTGCCGGGCCAGTCATCGGAGGCGATCAGGGTGGCGACCCTGCTGGCCGCGGTGCTCAACCGGCAGGAGAACGTGAACCGGCCGATCATCGTCGCCTCGCTGGACCAGAACGCCCTGGCCAAGTTCCACGAGCTGGCCCCGGCGATCGGGGTCTCGGCCAGTGTCGCCTCGATGGTCGGCTTCCTCACCGGAGGGGCGGCGATCACCCCCGACCCGGTGGCTTTGCAAGTACCGAACGTGCTCGGTGAGCTCGACCCGCCGCAGATGCTCAAGGAGAAGGACGTCGCCGCGATGGGATACGCGGTCCACGTCTGGACCGATTCCTTCGACTATGAAAACGACGAGGCCTACGGGCACATGATCGCCTCCGGCGTCCAGGGCATCATGACCTCGGCCCCGTCGCGGCTGCACGACTACCTCTGCCGGACCGGCATGCGACGGCCTTCGGGGGCGCCGCGATGCGAATCCCAGGTGATGAAGTACCGGCTCGCCTATCCGTCGAAGTCGCTGCGCCAGTACCTGACCAAGGGGCTGCCCGTAAAAGCCACCTGCGACCAAGCCTGTTCGGTGCGGCTGCGCGTCTCGGTCCGGGCCAGGGCCGCAAAACGCGTGGGCATCAAGGTGAGCAAGGTCGAGAAAGCGGCCGGGCTGGTCCAGATCGGCCGCCTGAAGGTGGTTCGGACCTCGCCAAAAGCCGGGATCAACACCTTCCGGGCCAGTGTCTTCGGAAAGCCCCGGAAGCGGCTGGCCCGGGTCAGGCGGATTCAGATCCTGCTGGCGGTCGAGATCTATGACGGCAGCGGCTGGCACTCGGGCAGCGAGCGACGTTGGCTCAAGCTGACCTCGAAGCGACCGCTGCGAATCAGCCGAGCAGGTTGGCCAGGGCGCCGGCCAGTTCCGGCTGCTTGAACTCGTAGCCGTTCGAAGTCGCCATCTTGGGGAATACCCGCTGGCCTTCGCGGGCCGCGTGGCCGACCCCGCTGCCCTTGACGATGTCGAGCGCGAAACCGGGCAGGGGCACGATGGCGGGGCGACCGAGTTCGCGCCCGAGCGCCTTCGAGAACTCCTTGTTGGTGACCGGGTTCGGGGCGGTCGCGTTGACCGGGCCGGCGATCGACTCGTTCTCGGTCGCCCAGAGCAGAATCCCGACCTCGTCGTCGCGGTGGATCCAGGACATGTACTGGCTGCCGCCGGCGATCGGGCCGCCGACCCCCATCTTGAAGGGCAGGAGCAGCTCCTTGAGCAGGCCGCCACGGGGGTCGAGCACGTGGCCGGAGCGGATCGTCACCACCCGCAGACCGTGGTCTTCGGCCGTGCGTGCGGCCTCCTCCCAGCGGACCACGACATCGGCGAGGAAGTCGTCACCCGGTTCCGCGTCCTCGTAAAGCAGCTCGTCGCCGCGATCGCCGTAGTAACCGATCGCCGAGCCGGAGATCAGGGTCTTCGGACGCTCGTCCAAGGCGGCGATCTTGGCCACCAGGTTCTTGGTCGCCTTGATCCGGCTGCGGGCGATCCGCTCGCGGACGTCATCGTTCCAGCGCTGGTTGATCGGCTCCCCGGCCAGGTTGATCACCGTGTCGACCCCGTCGAAGGCTTCGCGCGGCGGCCGCTCCCGCACCGCTTCCCAGCCGTGCCACTCGACCCGGGGCAGCGATTTCGAGGCCCGATCCGGGTTCCGGCTCAGCCCGACCACGGAATCGCCGCGATCGATCAGGGCGTTACAGAGGGCGGAGCCGATCAGTCCGGTCCCGCCGGTGACGAGGATTCTTCGACCTTCCGGCCTGCCGTTCGGGTCAGTCATCGGATCTATTCTAGGATGCACGTCAGTTGGGCCGCTCAGGGGGGCGGCAAGGTCCAAAGGAGGCAAGGGAATGCGTTTTCGGGGAGTGCTCATAGCGTTGGTCGCGGCAACCGCGATGTTGGCCTGCGCCTCGGCGCAGGCGGCGATCAAGTACGAGCGAAGCTGGAAGACCTCCAAAGAGCAGGGCGGGGTCGACGCGGTACTCGCCCTGGGCAACGGCAAGAGCCTCGCCGCGATCACCTTCGGCGGGGTAGTCGAGTACACGCCGCACGGCCAGAAGACATTCCTGCCGTTCGAGGACAAGTCCGGCTCGCATACCTACGTCGAGGACATGGCGTCGGGCCCGGACGGGACCTTGTACTTCGTCGAGCAGGGAGGGGTGGTCGCCCGGTACCGGCAGAACGGCAAGCTGATCACCTCGTGGCAGCTACGTGACTCCGCCTATCCCGACATCGACGTCAGCCCCGACGGCACCGTGTACGTGCTCACCCAGGGGCCGTTCCGGCTGGCGCGATTCGGGCCGAACGGCAAGAAGCTCGGGCAGTGGAAACTGAGCGCCAAGCGGAAGAAGGCGCTGCGATTCTCTTCCTCGCTCGCGATCGACGGTGACGGAACGGTTCTGATCGGCAACGACTGGAACGGCACCGTCCGCAGATTCACCCCGGATGGCAGTCATATCGGCTTGCTGGCGCGGCCCGGTTGGAAGCCGGGGCAGACCTTTGGCCCGGCCAGCCTGGCCACCGACAAGGCCGGGCACATCTTCGTCTTCGACTGGTACCTGAACCGGCTCCAGACCTTCACCTCCGACGGGGAGTTCGTCGGCCAGTTCGGCCGGACCGGCTTCGGGAACCAGAACTTCCTCTCCGGCCAGCACGTCTCGGCCGGTCCCGGCGGCCAGGTCGTGGCCGACGATTCCGGCGTCGTCCGGCAGTACCGGCTGACGGCGGATCCCCAGCCCGGGTATCCGGCGGTCGCCGGGTGGACGCTCGACTGGAACCGCTCGGCCCGGCCCGGCCGCGAGGTAAAGGTGCCCTTCACGGTCGTCAACTACGGCGCCGAAACAGCGCGTGGGGTCAGGTACTGCCTGCCCAAGTGGTCCTACCGGACCCTGCTGTTCGCGGCCCGGCGTTGCAACGGGCTCGGATCCCTCGAGGCCGGGCAGTCGAAACGGTTCAAGGTGCGGGTCAGGGCGCCGCGTCGCGACGATCCCGACTTCGAAGCGGAAAGCTCGGTCGACTTCGAGGTCTACATCCGGTCGAAGGGGGCAGGGTTCTCCGAGGCGCTCGGCCAGATCTGGCCGAAGCTCGGCCGTCGCTGAAGGTTGCGACCGCGGGCCGGTCGCTTCTCTACAGTCTGAGGGGCAGGGAATCGAATACGCCTTCGCCCTGTTGTTGTCAGGGAGGGACCAACGGGTACCCCAACCGTGCGCCCGTTTCTACGCCTTTGAAGATGAACCGTTCAGCCGTGACAAGCCCCGGACTTCGAGCATCGATCATGGTGCCGGTCCTCCTTGCGCTCTACGCGGGGCTGCTGGCCCCGTCTGAGGCGGCCGCCCGTCCGGACAAGTGCTTCGGCAAGAAGATCAACCGGGTCATCACCGGCAATCACAAGACCGTGAGGCTGAAGTACAAGGACGTGGCCTGGGTCGCCGGCGACCGGGTGACGGTGATCGCGAAGCCGTACAGCCGCGTCTGTGCCGGTGAAGGCTCGCAGACGATCCGGACCGGCAAGGGAATCAGTTTCACCGACGCCGGCCCCGGCAACGACCGGATCTATGCGGCGAAGGGCGACGCGACCGTCCACGGCGGGCCGGGCAATGACCTGATCGTCACCGAGAAGGGCAACAAGCTGCGGATCTTCGGCGATTCGGGCGACGATCGGATCCGCACCGGCAAGGGGAACAGCGTCACCGTCGACGGCGGTTCCGGAGACGACAGGATCACGCTCAATGCGAAGACCAAGAAGGGTGTCGTCCACGGTGGCCTCGGCAACGACTACATAGTCGGCTCGAAAAGCCACGACCTGATCTACGCCGGCCCGACCCGGAACCCCCGCGGGCTGCCGGACCGCGACACCGTGAAAGGAATGGGGGGCAACGACCGGATCTTCGACTACTCGGGCACCGGGAACCGTCTCTATGGGCTGACCGGGTCGGATCACATCTACAGCCTCGGCGATGCGATCTCCCAGGTCCACGGCGGCAACGGCACCGATTTCCTCTACTCGAACGGCGGCATCACAAGCAGCGGGGTGAAGGAGAAGCTCTTCGGCGAGCAGGGAAACGACCGGCTCCGTGCCGACCGGCCCGACAACAACGGGCCCGCCTTCCTCGATCCGGGCGAGGGCGATGACTGGGTCTACGGCACCCCGAAGGACGACACGATCATCGCCCACTCGGGGATCAAGAAACTCCACGGCAACGAGGGCGACGACCTCTTCGTCACCACCGGACGCGGACTGGCCAAGCTATACGGGGGGCCGGGCAACGACACGATCTCCTACGCCGCCCACACGCCGCCGGGCGGCCGCCGGATCGACGGCGTGATCGTCGACCTGCGGGCAGGCACCTCGCTCGGGACCACCCGCTACACGCTGGACTCGCTCGAAAACGTGATCGGCTCCGCCTTCGACGACGAGATCACCGCCGCCCCGGGCGTGGTCAACCACATCGAGGGCGGGCTGGGGGATGACGTGATCGTCGGCAACGGCGGTGACGGCGACAGCGTCGACGGTGGACTGGGCGAGAACGAGTGCTCCGGGTTTGCCGAGGCGACCCGATGCAACCGGGAATCGCCCGGCAACTTCGGCAACCGGCTGGCCTTGGTCGACATCAGCGACGGCGGCATCCCGATCATCATGGGCGGCACCCAGGATGACGGGATCTCGGTCGGCTTCGACGATTCGAACCAGTGGTTCCGGGTCGAAGTGGCGGCCGGCGGAGTGCCCTCCGGAAACTGCCGGGGCGTGGACCAGTCGCCGAACTCGGCCGTGGCGAAGACGATCCGCTGCCCGGCCGACCGCAACAACCTCGACGGGATGCTGGTCTACGGCGGCGACGGCGACGACACGATCAACCTCGAGAACTCGATCCCGAAGACGATGTCGACCACGCTCAACGGCGGCACGGGGCGCAACGTCGTGAACGGCGGGCCGAGCAAGGACTTCATTTCCACCTCATACGGCAGCGCGGGCAGCGTCCTGCGTGGTGGCGGCGGGGTCAACCTGATCTATGCCAATGACCGGGTGACCGCGATCGGCGGCCCGGACACGGATCATTTCCACATCGGCAACGTCTGCCAGGGCTCCAAGCTGGTCGGCAACGCCGGCAATGACAGCATCGTCTTCGCCGGCGCGAGCCGCGGCGTCAAGGCCGACCTGGGCCGGCGCTATGCCCGCTGGAAGAACGGCTCCTGCGCGGCAGCCACGACTTTCTCGCCGGACATCGAACGGCTGGAAGGAAGCCGGTTCGGCGACTGGCTGATCATCGGCCGCCGGCACCGCGCCCAGCAGGGCAAGTCCAGCCTGCTGGGCCGTGAGGGCGTCGACATCCTCGACTCGAAGAACGGCCGGCAGGACACGGTCACGACCGGCTCCGAAGGGCACCGCAACAAGGTGATCCGCGACCGCAAGGACAAGGTCGTCTGGGGCTGGGGCCTGGCCGCCTTCTGACGCGGCTGTCTACGGGTCTAGCCGAGGCTGGTGAAGGCGCCGGTTTCCACGTTGAAGCGGGCGTCACCGGCTCGCTTGGCTTCCCGCACCACGGCTTCGGCCACCATCGGGGCGACGTCGCGGTCGAAGACCGAGGGGATGATGTAATCCTCGGAAAGGTCGTCGCCGACCACCTCGGCGATGCCGCGGGCGGCGGCCATCTTCATCTCCTCGGTGATCTGCGGGGCCCCGGCGTCCAGGGCGCCGCGGAAGATGCCGGGGAAGCAGAGCACGTTGTTGATCTGATTCGGGTAATCCGAGCGGCCGGTGGCCATGATCCGCACGTACTTGGCCGCCTCCTCGGGCGAAACCTCGGGGTCGGGGTTGGCCATCGCGAAGACGATCGGGTCGCGGTTCATCTTGCCCAGCGAATCGGCCTGGATGACGCCGGGTCCGGAGAGCCCGACGAAGACGTCCATGCCCTCGATCACCTCGTCCGGGGTGCCGAGCAGATGGTCCGGGTTCGAGTTCTCAGCGAACCACTTCTTGATCCCGGTCAGTTCGCCGCGCTGGTAGTCCTCGCGGGTGGTGGAGAGGGCGCCGACGCGGTCGCAGCCGACCACATGGGTCAGGCCGGCGGCCAGCATCATCTTGGTCACCGCGATCCCGGCCGCGCCAAGCCCCACCATCAGGACCCGTAGCTCTTCGATCGGCTTGTCGATGATCTTCAGCGCGTTGAAGAGGGCGGCCATGGTGACCACCGCGGTGCCGTGCTGATCGTCGTGGAAGACCGGGATGTCGATCGACTCCTTGAGCCGGTCCTCGATCTCGAAGCAGCGCGGGGCGGAGATGTCCTCCAGGTTGATGCCGCCGAAGGTCGGGGCGATCATCTCGACCGCGCGGACGATCTCGTCGGTGTCGGTCGTGTTCAGGCAGATCGGGAATGCGTCGACCTTGGCGAACTCCTTGAAGAGCATCGCCTTGCCCTCCATCACCGGCATCGCGGCTTCCGGGCCGATGTCGCCGAGGCCGAGCACCGCCGTGCCGTCGGAAACCACGGCGACCGTGTTCTTCTTGATCGTGTACTCGAAGGCGAGTTGGCGGTCCTGGTTGATCGCCGTGCAGACCCGGGCAACGCCGGGGGTGTAGGCCATCGAAAGGTCATCACGGGTCTTCAGCGGGTACTTGTTCTCGACCGAGACCTTGCCGCCCCGGTGCATCTGCATGGTGCGGTCCGTGTACTCCATGACACGGGCGCCACGGATCGAGCCGATCCCACGCAGGATCCGCTCCCAATGCGGCTGGTCGACCGCGTCCACGGTGAACTCGCGCACCCGCTTGCCCTCGGAGCCCGCACCCGGGATCAGGTCTACGCCTACGAGCTGGCCACCAGCCTCGGCGATGGCCGCGGTCAGTTTGCCGAGGGGCTCCTGACGGGCATCGAGTTCGACGCGGACGGTGACGCTGTACTGAGCGGAAACAGGTGGCATCGGTCAATCATAAAGTCCGCCAGCGCCAGCCGGACACCCGCGCTGCCCGATGCCGGGGCGGAAGCCCGGAAACGCCCTCAGACGGGGCGGGCGGCCGGGGTGACATTGAGCGAGCCGAGGACGATGTCGACGTGGATGTCGGCGATCTCGGCCAGCGACATGTCACCCTCGGGTCTGAACCAGACGGCGACTCCGGTGCACTCGAGGAGGATGGCCAGGGTCGCGATCCGCGGGTTGCGGCAACTCATCTGCCCGGCTTCGATCCCGTCGGTGATGAGGTGGTAGAACAGCTGCTCGTAGTTGTCGCGGATGCTCAGGACACGGTCCCTCGCGGGACCGGTCAAAGCCCTGACTTCGGTGTCGGTCACGAATGCGGCCCGCCGGTGCAGACCGTGGTAGGACACATGCACCCGGACGGCGGCCGCGAACCGGTCGACCGGATCCGAGAACTGCTCGACCGCGGTCAGGACCTCCCGGTTCAGGCCGCCGAGGAAGTCGTCCATGATCGAGACCAGCAGAGCCTCTTTGTTCGGGTACCAGTGGTAGACGGCGCTGGCCTGAACCTCGGCATCCTCGGCCAGCCTGCGCATCGAAGTCGCGTGGTAGCCGATCTCGGCGAATGAGTTCAGAGCGGCATCCTTGATTCGACTCCTAGTGTGGGAAGTCACAGCGCTCCTTTCCGAGGGAATCCTATTTTGAATCTCCCGCGTGAATACTCACGCTTCCGCCGGACTGACGCTGCTCCGGGACCACGACGGTTCCCGAGGCCCTGGCGATCGGAAGCGGGGGGTCGATCAGCCGTCCGGCCGTGACCGATCGCTCGGGATCGGCACAGACCTGCTTCTCGGCGACGAACTCGATCTTCCTGGAGGTGCGTCCCGCGCTCACCAGCGTCGCCCGGGCTTCGACGAAGTCGCCGGCAACCACCGGTGCGAGGAACTCGATCTCCTCGTAGGCGCGGAAGAGTCCTTCGTCGCCGTCGTGCAGGATCGATATCTCGGTGGCCAGGTCACCGAACAGGCCCAGCACCCAGGCGCCGTCGACCAGATCCCCGGCGTAGTGCGCGTCATTGCTCGACGCGCGGACTCTGAGGCGGGCTTCGATCACTTTGTCCGGCTGCTCGCTTTCCATTGGCGTGAGTCTAACGAGTATTCACTTATTTGCATATCACTGAACGCATGAATTTTGGAGGTCTCAGGAAAAATCACAAAAATTGGCCTTGACAAGTCCGAGATTGCCTGTATAAGGTGAACGCTCGTTCAGTCAATTCGCTTATGGGATCGGAGAGGTGAATCGTGGGAACGTCGTATCGCAGTCCGGAGGGCAATGGGATTGACCCTGTCGTTTCGGGGCCGGGGAGAAGCTCTTCTCTCTACAACAGACGTCGTCTGCTCCAGATGGGGGGCGCCGGCGCGGCAGCCCTGTTCCTGGCGGCATGCGGCTCCAAGAGCGTTTCGGGGACCGGAGGAGGAAGCTCGGGATCCAGCGACTCGATTCTCTGGGCGACCAACGAGGCTTACGCCCGTCCGCCGATGATCAACCCCTTCACCGACGAGACCGGGATCAAGGTTCAGCTCGAGCTGTTCTCCGACGTGACCGAGATCGCGTCCAAGCTCAAGACCGGCGGCACCGGCATCACCGGCTTCGTCGACGGCTCCTACCACGCCGTCGACTCGTACAACGCGGGCGTGCTCCAGCAGATCGACCTTGCCAACGTCCCCAACTACGAGAAGAACGTGCTGCCCACCTTCCAAGACGCGAAGGCCCATCAGTTCGACGGGAAGGTCTACGGCATCCCGATGGATTGGGGCACCGACTCGATCGCCTACAACGGAGACAAGATCAGCGGCAAGATCGATGACCTGAGCGCGCTCTGGGATCCGCAGTTCGAGGGTCAGATCGCCATGCCGGCGGGCCTGATGGAGATGGTGATCGTCGGCGGCATCTACGCCGGGGTGCCCGACCCGTTCGACATGACCGACGACGAGCTGGCCCAGGTTCGCGATCTGCTGATCAAGCAGAAGCCGCTGGTCCGCACCTACTGGAAAGAGATCGGGGAACTGACCAACCTCTTCGCCTCGGGCGAGGTGACGATCGCCTGGGCGTGGGCTCCGGTGCTCGACCTCCGGGAAAAGGCGGACATGGACATGGTCTGGGTGGTCCCCAAGCAGGGCCAGCTCGGCTGGTATGACGCCGCCTTCATCACCTCGGAGGCCAAGCCGGACGAGAAGAAGGCGTTCGAGTCGTTCGCCAACTACCTGGTCGGCGATACCTACGGCGTCAAACTGGCCGACGAGGTCGCCTATCGGACCACGTCCAAGGCGGCGATCGAGAACATCTCGCCGGCCAAGCGCAAGGAGCTGGACCTGAACGACCCCGAACAGTTCCTCGACAACGTCAACTACTGGATCGCCCCGAAGCGCCCCAAGGCCTACGAAGCGGTCCAGACGGACGTTCTCAACGCCTGAGCAGTTGTTGAGAGAGCGGCTCAGAACCAGGTTCCATGGCAGCGGCGGAGTGCTGGCGCTGTTCGCGCCGTACTCCGTCTGGCTGCTGTTCTTCTATGCGATCCCGCTGCTGGCGGTGTTCGTCATCTCGTTCTGGGAGATGCGGGGGCAGGATCTGCAGCCGGCCTTCACGCTCTCGAACTACGACGCGGTCTTCACCCAGGGCGAGCAACTGCCGCTGCTCCTGAAGACGGTGCTCACCTCCGCTCTGGTGGTGGCGATCGTCACCGTCATCGCCTATCCGCTCGCCTATTACCTGGTCTTCCGCATGAAGACGCCGGGGCGGGTGGCGACGACGATGACCCTGGTTGCCCTGCCGTTCCTGGTCGGGCCGCTGGTGCGAGCGGTCGCCTGGAAAGGCGTCCTCGGGCTGCAGGGCGTGATCAACGGATTGCTCGGTGAGCTGGGGCTGATCGACCACCCGATCGAGTGGCTCCTCTACTCGCGATTCTCGGTGGTCGTCGCCCTCGTCTACAACACCTACCCGTTCATGCTGTTCGCCCTGGTCCTCTCGATGGAGACGGTCGACCGCAACCTGGTCGCAGCGGCACGGGACCTTGGCTCGGGGGCCTGGACCGCGTTCCGCCGGATCGTCCTGCCGCTCTCGGCACCGGGCTTCGTGGTCGGGGCGCTGCTCACCTTCGTGCCGTCGGTCAGCGCCTCGATCGAACCGGAGATCCTCGGCGGTCCCAACGCGCGCTTCGCCGCCAATGCGATCACCGACAAGTTCCTCGTCGCAGTGGACTGGCCGGCGGGGGCGGCCCTGACGGTCTGCTTCTCGACGCTCGCCCTGATCGTCGGGGCGATCTTCGTCTCGCTCGCGCTCCTGGTGGTCAGAGGATTGCCCGGACGGGAGGTTCGATCCCGATGATGCCCCGTCAAAGAGGCGAGAGGATCGGCGACCGCCTGCTCCTCACGATGCTCGTCGCGGCCCTGTTCTTCTCGCTGGCGCCCTTGCTGGTCCTGGCCGTGTTCAGCGTCAACGACTTTCCGTACTACTCGCTGCCCCTGAAGGGCTTCACCCTCGACTGGTACGACCAGCTGTTCAAGGACGAGCAGATCGCCAGCGGCCTGACCAACAGCCTGGAGATCGGGATCCTGGTCGCCGTGGTTGCGTCGGTCTTGGGGACCGCCTTCGGGATCGGCGGCGCGATGGTGACCAGGAGATGGGGGAAGGTCGTCTTCGCGGCCGGGCTCCTGCCCCTCGTGACCCCGGCCCTGGTCCTGGCGATCGGATCCCAGATCCTCTTCGTCGAGTCCGGCATCCCCCTTTCGAAGCTGACCGTGGTGATCGCCCAGGCGACCGCCTTCACGCCCTTCGTGGTGCTCATGGTCACCGCCCGTCTCGGCAACTTCCAGTGGAGCCTGCTCCACGCCGCCAGGGACCTGGGCGCGGGGCCGTTCCGGGCCTTCCAGGTCGCGATGCTCCCGGTGATCCGGCCGGGAATCATCTCCGGCTTCCTGCTCGCCTTCCTGATGTCGTTCAACGACTTCATCCTGGGCTTCTTCACCGGTCGTGGCTTCTTCACCCTGCCCTCGCTCATCTACTCGATGCAGAGGGTCGGGATCTCGCCGATGTTGCTCGCCTACGCCACGGTGATCGCCGTACTCACATTGATCCTGGCCTTGACGGCCCGCAGGGTGCTCGTCTCGATCGCCCAAAGAAGAGGAGGGAACGTTGCCTGAAGCTGAACTCGAATTCCGCGATGTCTCGATCCGGTTCGGGAAGACCATCGCCGCCGAGAACCTTCGGCTCGAAGTCTCGAAGGGGGAATTCATCGCCGTGCTCGGGCCGTCGGGTTCCGGCAAGTCGACCCTGCTGCGCATGCTGGGCGGCCAGATGGTGCCCGATTCAGGCGACATCCGGATCGGCGGGGAGTCGATCGTCGGATGCGCGCCCAACCAGATCGATTGCGCGACCGTGTTCCAGGATTTCGCGCTCTTCCCCCACATGAACGTCCGGCAGAACGTCGAGTTCGGGCTGAAGATGCGGGGCTGGTCCCGTGAGGACCGGCAGGCGCGGGCGATGGAGGTCCTGGGCCTCGTGGACATGGACGCTTTCGCCGAGCGGCCGATCGTCGCCCTGTCCGGTGGCGAGAAGCAGCGGGTCGCGACCGCGCGTGCGCTCGCGATCAGGCCACGGGTGCTGCTCATGGACGAACCGCTCAGCGCGCTCGACCGCCTGATCAGGCTGCGGGTCCAGCGCGAGATCTCCAACCTCCTGCATGAACTCGACGTGACCACCATCTACGTGACCCACGACCAGCGGGAGGCGCTGACCATGGCTGACCGGGTCGCGGTCCTCCATCGCGGTCGCCTGGAGCAGATCGCCCCGCCGCTGGACCTGATCTCCCGGCCGGCCACCTCGTTCGTGGCGGACTTCCTGGGCGGGAGCGGGAACCTCTTCACCGGCAAGGTGGCAGGTCAGGCCGACGAGGACGGCATGGTCCCGGTCGAGACCGGGCTCGGACGGATACTCGCCCGCAAGGGGGTCGGTGCGACCGCCAACGGGCAGCAGGTGTCGGTGCTGGTCAGGCCGGAGGACTTCTCACTCGAACCGGTGGCCGGTGACTACCGGGTCGATGACGTCGCCTTCACCGGCGAGGTCGCCGAGATCTCGGTCGGCGGCCCGGCAGGCAACTTCACGGTCAAGCAGCTGGGCATCTCCCGGCTCAGCACCGGCGACCAGGTGGGGCTCGGCGTGCCGGATGGCGCCGCAGTCCTGATCACGGAAGGAGAGCAATGAGCATCGTGGGCGTTGACGTCGGCGGGACCTTCACCGACGTCTATGTATTCGAAGAAGACGGCAACACGCTGTCGGCCAAGTCGCCGACCACGCTCGACACGGTTTCGGGCGTGATCGATGCGATGGCGAAAGTGGCCGAGTTCAGCGACGTCGATTCGCTCGCTTTCGGCTCGACCATCGCGACCAACGCCCTGGTGGAACGCAAACTCGCCAAGGCCGCACTCGTCACGACGAAGGGCTTCCGTGACGTGCTCGACATCCGGAGGCTGTGGCGGCGCGACCTCTTCGGCCACCGCTGGAACCGGCCCGACGCGGTGATCCCGAGGCGTCACCGGCTCGAGGTCCCAGGCCGCATCGACTGGCGCGGCGAAGAGGTGGAGCCGCTGGACGAGGCCGCACTCGACGGCGTGATCGAACATCTCCGGCACCACGAGATCGAGGCCGTGGCGATCTCGCTCCTGTTCTCCTACGTGAACCCGGTGCACGAGCAGCGCGTCGCCGAGCTGCTCCTCGAAGCGATCCCCGAGCTCGACATCATGCTCTCCAGCGACGTCAATCCCGAGCGCAACGAGTACGAGCGGACCTCGACCACCGCGATTGCGGCGGGGTTGGCCCCGGTGATCGACCGGGCCCTCGGCGCGGCCGAGGAAAGGCTCATGGAGGCCGGCCTGCCCAAGCCGCCGCGGGTCATGAAGTCGAACGGCGGCGTGATGTCGGTCCGGGCCGCCCGGGAGAAGCCGGTCGAACTGGTCAAGTCCGGGCCGGCGGGCGGAGCGTCGGCGGGTACCTTCCTGGCCGAGAAGCTCGGTTGTCCCGATTTGATCCTGATCGACATCGGAGGCACCACCGCGGATGCGAGCCTGATCGTCGACGGCCGGCCGGTGCGCGCCACCCACGACATGCTCGAGTGGGACATCCCGCTCCGGGTTCCGGTGGTGGACATCCGGTCGGTCGGGGCAGGCGGCGGTTCGATCGCCCACCTCGACGCCGCCGGCGGCCTGAAGGTCGGGCCGAAATCAGCCGGTGCGACGCCCGGACCGGTCGCCTTCGGCAAGGGCGGCGCCGAGCCGACCGTGACCGATGCGGCGATCGTGTCGGGGCTGATCGACTCGGACTACTTCCTCGGCGGGACCATGGAGCTCGACCTGGACGGGGCGAACACCGCACTGGAGCCGATCGCCGAAGCGCTCGGGTACGGCACCCGGCAGAGCGCGGCGGCGGTGATGCACGTCGCGACGATCGAGATGGCGAGCCTGATCCGGGAGATCACCGTCGACCGGGGGCTGGACCCGCGTGAATTCTCTCTGGTCGCGTTCGGTGGCGCCGGTCCTCTCTTCGTCGGGATGCTGCTCGAAGAACTGGACATGAGACGTGGATTCGTGCCGGTCGGAGCCTCGACCCTGTCGGCGATGGGCGGCGCCTTCGCGGACGTCACCTTCGACTACGTCAGGTCGGAGATCGGGATCGTCGGCGAAAGCGATTCGACCTCGATCGAAGCGGCCTTCGACGAGCTGCTCGACCGGGCCAAGGTCGACATCGAGAGGGAAGGCTTGAGCGGGGTCGAGATCCTCACCACCATCGACCTGCGCTACCAGGGGCAGTGGCATCCGATCGAGATGCGCCTCGACCCGGCCGATCGCTTGGTGGAGGTGGCGGGAAGATTCGAGGACGAGCACGAGCGGCTCTGGGGCCACCGCCGGCCGGAGGACCCGATCGAGTACACGGCGATCCGCACGCGGGTGGTCTCGGCGGTCGACAAGCCGGCGCTCCTCGGTCCCGACGTCGACGGCCCGGCCGTGCCGAAGGGCAGCCGACAGGTGGACTTCTTCGGCACCGGCGAGACGTCGGTCGAGGTCTTCGACCGCGAATCCCTGGGCCAGGGTTTCCGGGTCGAAGGTCCCCTGATTGTCGAGGAAGCGCAGACGACGACCGTGGTCGGCCCGGGCCAGAGCCTTTCGGTCGGAGCTCACGGAGAGATGGTGGTTGAACGATGAATGCACAAGGTGGAACCATGAGTGTTGAACGTCTGGACCCGGTCCTGGCGCGGGTGCTCGGGCGCTCGTTCGAGTCGATCTGCTCGGAGATGGGCAGTGCCATGATCAGGACCGCGATCTCGGCGGTCTTCGTCGAAGGACGAGACTTCTCCTGCGCGATCCTTGACGATCGCGCCGAGCTCGTCGCCGCGGCCAACTTCGATCCGAGCCATCTCTCGGCGATGGCGCTGACCGGCGAGTACGCGATGATGGACCTGGGCTGGGACGACCTCGACGAGGGTGACGTCCTGATCGTCAACGATCCCTATCGCGGGGGTGGCCATCTCCCGGACATCTGCGTCGTGCGCCCGATCTTCGCCGAAGGCGAACTGCTCGGCCTGGCGATGAACCGGGGCCATCACATCGACGTCGGCGGCATGTCGGTGGCCGGCTTCCCGGGAACCGCCCGGTCGATCCACCAGGAAGGGGTCCGCATCCCTCCGGTCAAGTGGTTCGAGGGTGGCAAGGAGCGACGGCAGGTCATGGACCTGATCCTGCTCAACGTGAGGTTCCCGCGGGAGCAGCTCGGAGACTTCCGAGGCCAGCTCGCCAGCTGCATCACGGCCGAGCAGCGGATCCGCGACCTGGTCGAGCGGTACGGGCTGGACACCATCAAGCGGGCGATGCAGGAGACGAAGGACCACTCCGAGACCCTGATGCGGGAAGCGATCCGCGACATCGCCGACGGCGACTACGCGTTCCAGGACGTGATGGACGACGACGGCGTCGGGGGAGGCCCCTACCTGATCGACGTCAAGCTGAACGTCCGCGAGGACGAGGTGACGGTCGACTTCGGCGGCAGCAGCGGCCAGGCATCCGGGCCGGTCAACTCCTCGTACGGCAACACGGTGGGCAGCGTCTTCAACGCCTTCATGCACACGTTCGGGTCCGACATCCCGTTCAACCACGGGAGCTTCCGGCCGATCGGGTTCGAGATCCCGCGCGGCTGCTTCCTCAACCCGATCCCGCCGGCGCCGGTTTTCGGCGGGGTGACGGAGACCTCGATCCGGATCATCGACGCGGTCTTCGGGGCGCTGGCGAAGGCGGCGCCGGACCGTGTCGCGGCAGGTTGCTACGGAACCTGCATCAACGTCGCCGGCGGAGGCTGGGACGACGACCGCGACCAGCAGTTCGGGGTCTACTTCTTCCAGGAAGGCGGCTGGGGCGCCACCGCCTGGCGGGACGGCTGGACATCGGTCCCCAACCCGACCTCGAACTTCAACGACTATCCCGCGGAGGTGGTCGAATCGACCTTGCCGCTGCGCTGCGTCGAGTTCACCCTGAACGAGGATTCAGGCGGGCCGGGACGCTACCGGGGCGGTCTCGGAACCCGCCGCACATACGAAATCCTCGCCGACGAGTGCGACGTGAACGCGCTCGGCGACCGGTTCTTGGTGCCTCCGCACGGCCTCGAAGGCGGCATGCCGGGGATGAAGGCGAGGCTCCTCTACGGCAAGGCCGGGAGCGGCGAGCAGGTTCCCTTCAACGAGGCCTTCGAACTGGCCTCGCCGTCTAAGATGGCTTCGGTCCACATGGAGCGGGGCGACACGTTTTCGATGCGGACCGGCGGCGGAGGCGGATACGGCAACCCGTTCGACCGTGAGCCGCAAGCGGTGCTCGACGACGTCCGGGAAGGCCTGGTGTCGACCGGGCAGGCCGTCGATGCTTACGGGGTGATCGTCCGGGCCGAGGCGGATGGTCCGGTCCTGGACGAGGAAGCGACCCTGGAGCGGCGTCGCACCAAGCCGGTGATCGAGAGCCAGGGTGACTTCGGCGTGACCGTGCCGGCGGGTGTGTCCGGGGGCCAGCCGGTGGAGGAGATGCGGCGGGTCGAGCGCCTTTCCAGCCGGGTCCTGGCCAAGGTCGGACCCGACCCCTGCGAGACGCGCTGCCCCCTTGCCGGGGATCCGGTCCGCTGCCCCTACCACCATCCCTTCGCCCTCCAGTTCTGGGATGCGCAATCCCTCGAGGGCTGGTCGTCGCGACATTGCCTGATCGCTTCCGAACGGGCCGAGGAGAGATCCCGATGATGGGCGATCTCGAATACCTGGGCGCCGACCGGGTGATCGAGCCGGCGGGCGCGTTGCCGCAAGGGGCGTGGAAGATCGACGGCGGCCCACCGCTGAGGAAGCATGAGCTGCGGATCGAGGTCGAAGCGCTCTGCCTCGACTCGACCAGCTTCCGTCAGCTTTCGGAGGCGAACGACGGCGACCCCCAGGCGATCGCGGGCGCGATCGCGGGAATCGTCGAAGAGCGGGGCAAGATGCACAACCCGGTCACCGGGTCGGGGGGTGTCCTGATCGGCACCGTGATCGAAGCGGGCGGCGACCTGAATGATCCGCCGTCACCGGGTCAACGGGTGGTGACCCTGGCCTCGCTCTCGCTGACTCCATTGACCCTCAGCGAAGTAGGGCCAGTCGACCCCGGATCCCCTCAGGTCCCGGTCCGGGGTGAAGCCTTCCTGATGGGAGCCGCTCCCTGGGCGGAGTGCCCGGAAGACATCGACCTCCCGACCGCGCTAGCCGCGCTCGACGTCTGCGGGGCCGCCTCGCAGACCGACGCCCTGGCCGACGAAGGGGACACGGTGTTCGTACTGGGCGCGGGCCACGCGGGGAAGATCGCCGCCGCGGCCGCCAGGCACGCGATCGGCGACGAGGGCAAGATCGTCGTGATGGACGCCGACCCGGGCGCTTGCCGGGTGATCGAGGGGCTCGGGTTCGCCGACCAGGTGATCGAAGCCGATCTCCGTGACTCGATCGGGACCCTGAAGAAGGTTCGGGAGGCCGGTTTCGAGCGCGCCGACCTGACCATCGTCGTGGTCAACGCGACCGGATGTGAGGCGACTTCGATCCTACTCACGGACGACGGAGGGTCGGTCCTCTTCTTCTCCATGGCGACTTCGTTCACGGCCGCCGCGCTCGGCTCCGAAGGCGTCTCCTCCCAGGCGCGCATGCTGGTCGGCTCGGGCTACGCCCCGGATCGGGGGCATTACGCCCTCGAGCTCCTGCGCCGGCATCCGGAACTCAGATCTTCCCTTTCCCCAAACCACCAGGAGGCCGGCCAATGAGTGCCTGGAATGAAAAACCAGTCGTGATAACGCTCGCCCCGACCGGGGCGGAAGTGACCCGTGAAGACAACCCGAACGTCCCCTATGCGCCGGCCGAGATAGCCCGCTCCTCCTGTGAGGCGGCCGAGGCCGGGGCGGCCCTGATCCACATCCACGTGCGGGAAGACGACGGAACTCCGAGCGGTCGTCCCGAACTCTTCGAGGAGACGATCAGGTTGATCCGGGAAGGGTCAGACCTGATCACGATGGTCTCCACCGGAGGCGCGATCTGGATGGGGATCGACGAGCGGACCACCGGCCTCGAAGCGAACCCGGACCTGGCCGGGGTCGAGACCGGTTCGCTGAATTTCGGCGAGGAAGCCTTCGTCACCATCCGTCCTCACGGACTCGGCATCATCGAGCGGGCCGAGAAGGCCGGCATCCCGCTCGAGGTCGAGGCATTCGAGGTCGGTCACGTGGCCGAGGCCGTACGGATGCTCGAGGTGGGGGAGCTCCCGGAACCGCTCAGGGTGAACCTCGTCTTCGGCGTTCCCGGCGGGATCGATGCCTCGCCTGAGGCCTTGGCCGCGATGCTGCGTCCGCTCCCGCCGGAGACCCCGTGGACGGTCACCTGCGTGGGGCGCCATCAGCAACGGATGCTGGCGCTCGGGCTCCTCAACGGGGCGACCGGAATCAGGGTCGGATTCGAAGATGCGGTCTATGTGGCCAAGGGGCAGCTGGCCGATTCGAATGCCGACCTGGTCCGGATGGCAGCCGAACTCGCGAAGAACCTCGGGCGGGAAGTCGCGACGATCCCCGAAGCCAGAGAGATCCTTGTCCTTGACGGGGCGCGGTGAACATGTCAACCGTCGGAGAGCTGGAGCTGGCGGAGATCAAGCCCGTCACCAAGATGGCGGTGCGCTGGCGTGACCTGGATCCGCTGGGCCACGTCAACCACGAGGTCTTCCTCACCTACCTCGAACACACCAGGGACAGCTGGCTCGACACGGTCAGCGGCGCCACGCTCGGCCCGGCCGACTACGTCGTGGCCCGGATCGAGGTGGACTACATGGCCGAGATCCGGTTGGAGGCAGGCCACGTGATCGGCCGTTGCCGGTTGCGCGAGATGGGCAACACGAGTTTCAAGACCGACGAGCTGCTGACCCTGCCGGACGGGGCCGTGGCCGCGCGGGCCATGGCGGTGCTGGTGATGTGGGACGCCACGACCAAGAACCCCCGGGGCCTGACCGACCAGGAACGGGAGGCGCTGGCAGCATGAGCGGTTCATCTTCAGGAACTTTCCCGGGGGACATGAGCACCGACCGGTCGGCGGGCTTCGCCGACCGGATGACGCGGACCATGCCCGGCGGGGACACCCGCTCGTCGGTCTACTACAAGCCTTTCCCCCTCACGATGGCGAGCGGCTCGGGCTGCCGCCTCCACGATGTCGACGGCAACGAGTACATCGACCTGCTGAACAACTTCACCTCGCTGATCCATGGCCACGCCCGTCCGGAGATCACCGAAGCCCTCGCCGCGCAGGCAGAACTCGGGACCGTCTTCGGCGCCCCGACCGAGGCACAGCTGAGTCTTTCCTCGATCATCTGCGACCGGGTCGAGTCGGTCGAGTTGCTGCGTTTCACGAACTCGGGTTCCGAGGCCGTCCTGATGGCCGTGCGTGCCGCGCGGGCCCACACCGGTCGCTCGTCGATCATCAAGCTGGAGGGCGGCTATCACGGCTCCTGGGAGCAGGTGCAGATGGAGCTGGCGCGCGGTGCCGGGCCCGGCGTTCCGGAACAGGTCATGTCGATGGTGAGCTCGGTTCAGATGAACGACCTCGAAGGCCTCGGTCGCGCGGTCGAGGCGGTCGGCGACGATCTCGCCGCGATCATCATGGAGCCGGTCATGGGCGAAGGGGTGCTGGTCGCCGACACGGACTTCCTGCGCGAGGCGCGTCGGCTGGCCGATCGCAGCGGAGCGCTCCTGATCTTCGACGAGGTGATCTCGTTCCGGCTGGGCCAGGGCGGCTATCAGGGCGTGGCCGGGGTACGGCCGGACCTGACCACCCTCGGCAAGGTGATCGGTGGCGGCATGCCGGTCGGCGCCTTCGGCGGCAGCAGCGAGGTGATGAGCGGCTTCGATCCCAGGAACGGGATGCTGGAGCACGCCGGAACCTACAACGGCAACGCGATGACGATGGTCGCGGGCGAGAAGGCGCTCGAGCTGTTCGACCGAGACGCCCAGGAGCGCGTCGACCGGCTCGGCGAGCGGCTGACGAAGGAGCTGGACCGCATCCTCGTCGACTCGCGCCTCGACGCGCGGGCGATCGGGATCGGGTCGTTGGCCCATCTCCATTTCGATACCGAGGGCGCCTTGCCGGAGCGTTTTGACGATCTGCATCTCGAGAGCGAGACGCTCGTCCGCTTCCACCGGGCAGCGTTGGCGGAGGGTGTCTTCATCGCCACCCGCGGGATCATGTCGATGTCCACGGCAATGGACGAGGGCGACGTGGACGAGGCGCTCGAGCGGCTCGCCAGGACGGTTCGCAGAGTCGAGAACGACCTCGGCATATGATCCGGCGGTGCCCGAAGAGAATCCAGCCCTTTTCCTGATCGACGGCAACAGCATGGCCTACCGGGCCTTCTTCGCCTTGCCGGACTCGATGGCGACCGCTGACGGCCGCCCGACCAACGCGATCTTCGGGCTTGCCTCGATGCTGGTCAAGCTGATCTCCGACTATCGCCCCCGGCAGATCGCGGTCGCCTGGGATGCCGGCATGTCCGGCCGCGAGGTTGTCTACCCGGAGTACAAGTCGCACCGGCCGCCGAAGCCCGACCTGCTGCGACAGCAGTGGCCGCATTTGCTGGAGATGGTCGAAGCCTTCGGCTACACCAACGTCAAGGTCGATGGCTACGAGGCCGATGACGTGATCGCGACCCTGACCCGCCAGGCGACGGAGGTGAACATCCCGGTGGTCGTGGTCACCGGCGACCGCGACGCCTACCAGCTGGTCACCGACACGGTCCAGGTGATGAGCACCTCGCGCGGAGTGACCGAGACCAAGCTCTACGACCGGGAGGGGGTGAAGGAGCGCTACGGCGTCTACCCGGAGCTGGTCACCGACCTGATGGGGCTGCGCGGCGATACCTCCGACAACATTCCCGGCGTGCCCGGGATCGGGGAGAAGACCGCCGCCCAGCTGCTCGACCAGTTCGGCTCGCTGGAGGAGATCCTCGCCAACGTCGACCAGGTCTCGGGGAAGAAGCGCAAGGAGAACCTGACCGAATTCGCCGAGGATGCACGGATCTCGAAGCAGCTCGCGACCATGGACTTCGAGGTCGAGACCGGGGTCGACATCGACGAGTTGATGGCGACCGCGCCCGATCGGGAGGGACTGCGTGCCTTCATGACCGAGTTCGAGCTGAGGGCGGCGATGAAACGGCTGGAGGAAGCGCTGGGTGACGGCGCCGTGCCGGGCGTCTCCGAGGAAGCGCCCGCTCCGGCCGAGGTCGAGGTTTCGGACGGCGGGGTGGACGACCTGGCCGACGGACCGATCGCCGTGGAGCTCTACAACGGCTGGGCGGCCACCGACGGTCGCAAGGTGGTCGGCGGCCAGGCGGACCCCGACGGACTGGCCCAGATGGTCCAGGGCAAACCGTTGATCGGGCATGACATCAAGGCGATCGGCGGCCAGCGGGTCGGCCTGCTCGCCTCCCTGGAAGCGACCGAAAAGGGTCCGGTCATCGCCCACGACACCCTGGTCGCGGCCTATCTGCTGGAACCGGCCCGGCGTAACTACCACCTGGACGAGTTGGCGGTGCAGGCCGGTTTGGCGCCGTCCGGCATCGACGACGAGGACGGCCAGATGTCACTGATCGCCGACGATTCCGAGACCGGCTCGATCGCCCCGGAGATCGCCGCCACGGTCTGGAACCTGGCCCAGGTCCAGAAGCCGAAACTGGAGGAGGCGGGCCTGGTCGACCTGCTCGAGCAGATCGAGCAGCCCCTGATCCGGGTGCTGGCCGCGATGGAGCGGATCGGCCTCAAACTGGACACCGAACGGGTCGCCGAGATGGCTTCAGGACTCGAGGACCGCATCCTCGAACTGGAGAAGGAGATCCACGGACTGGCCGGCCACGAGTTCACGATCGGCTCGCCGCAGCAGGTCGGCCAGGTGCTCTTCGAGGAACTCGGACTGACCCGCAAACGCAAGGGCAAGACCGGGTTCTCGACCGATGCCCGGGTGCTGGCGCAGATCCGCGAAGAGCATGCGATCGTCGCGCTGATCGAGGAGTGGCGTGAACTGACCAAGCTCAAGAACACCTACCTGGAACCGCTGCCGGCGGCGATCGACCCCGGCACCGGCCGGGTTCACACCACTTTCATGCAGACCGCAGCCCCGACCGGCCGGATCTCCTCGATCCAGCCGAACCTGCAGAGCATCCCGATCCGCTCCGACGTCGGCCGGCCGCTCCGCGGCTGCTTCGTGGCCGAGCCGGGCAACCTGCTCACCTCCCTCGACTACAGCCAGGTCGAGCTGAGGGTGCTCGCGCACGTGGCCGACGAAGAGGTGCTCAAAGGCTTTTTCCGGGCCGGGGAGGACGTCCACACGGCCACGGCCGCGCAAGTCTTCGAGATCGAGGTAAGCGAGGTCGGCGAGTCCGAACGTTCGAAGGCGAAGATGGTCAACTTCGGCATCGTCTACGGACTGACCGGCTTCGGCCTCGCCGACCGGCTGAACATCCCGCGCTCGGAGGGCGAGGAATTCGTCAAGCGCTACCACGAACGGTTCCCGGCGGTCACCGCCTTCCGCGAGCGGGTAGTCGAGGAAGCCACCGAGACCGGCTTCGTCAAGACCCTGCTGGGTCGGCGCCGGCCGCTGCCGGAGCTGCGCTCGAGCCAGGCCCAGATCCGGGCCCAGGGGGTACGTCTCGCGATGAACACAGTGGTGCAGGGCACCGCGGCCGACATCATCAAGATCGCGATGATCCGCAGCCACGACGCCTTGCTGGAGGAAGGGCTCTCGAGCCGGCTGGTGCTGCAGATCCACGACGAACTGCTCTTCGAGGGGCCGGCCGAGGAGACCGAAGCCGTGACCGAGCTGGCCCGCCGTGAGATGGTCGGAGCCTTTGATCTGGACCCGCCACTCGAGGTCGACGCGGGCTCCGGCGAAAGCTGGCTCGCCGCCAAGTAGCGTCAGGCAGTGGCTAGCCCGGTCATCGCCCTGCTGATCGTCGCGGTCGGCATCCAGTTCGCGGCACAGGCGCCGATCAACGGTGGTCTCGGCCGCTCGACCGGTCCCCTTGCCGCGGCCCTGGTCAGCAACACGATTGGCACCATCTGCCTGCTCCTGATCTGCCTCTTGGGCGGTTGGATGGCCGGGCTGGGCCGGGTCGGCGAAGTGCCGTCCTGGGAACTGACCGGTGGCCTGATCGGCGGCATGTACGTCGGCGTCGCGGCGATCGTGATCTCCCGCATCGGCGCCGGCGTGGTCGCTGCCGCGACGATCACCGGCCAGCTTGCCTGCTCGGTCGCGGTCGACCACTTCGGCTGGTTCGGGATCGAGGTCCACGACGTGAGCGGCCCGCGCGTGCTCGGGCTGCTGCTCCTGCTGGGCGGTGCCCTGGCCATGGTCTACAGCCGCGAGGAAGCTTCCGGGACCCCGGTGGCCGGAAGGAGCCACCGTGTCCTCTACGTCCCACTCGTGCTCCTGATCGCGGCGCTGGTCGGTCTCCAGCATCCGATCAACAGCGATCTGGCGACGCATATCGGAGACTTTCCCGCTGGTTTCATGAATTTCGCGGTCGGCACCGTCCTGCTGGCGGTGCTGGTCGTGGCCAGCGGCAAGGCGGTCGGCCTGCGCCGGGTCCGCGAGGCCAAGTCGTACTACTTCCTGGGCGGGCCGATCGGAGTGATAACCGTGGTTTCTTCGCTGGCCGCCGTCACCGAGATCGGCGCCGCCGGATTGACCTCGGCCCTGGTCACCGGCCAGCTGATCGGGGCTCTGGTCCTCGATCGGATCGGCGCCTTCGGGTTGCCGCGCGTGCCGGTCAACTGGGTGCGTTTGGCCGCGGTCGCGGCGCTGCTGGGCGGAACCTTTCTCGCAACCAGCTGAAGCGGTCGCGTATCAAGCCATGCCGGCCGCCTGACGGGACCTACCGCGGAGCGGTACGCGGCAAGCGGCCGAGCGAGTTCACGGTGTGGAAGCAGGCCTGGGCGGCCTCGGTCCCCTTGGTGAGGAGATGGTCGAAGAAGAAGGCCCGGTGGGTCTCGTGCTCGTGGAACTCATGCGGAGTGAGAACAACCGAGAGGACCGGCACTTCGGTCTCGAGTTGAACCTGCATCAGACCGCCGATCACCGCGTCGGCGACGAACTCGTGGCGGTAGATGCCGCCGTCGACGACCAGGCCGGCAGCCACGATCGCGTCAAACCGGCCCGATTTCGCGAGTCGTTTGGCGTGAAGGGGGATTTCGAATGCTCCGGCGACATTGATCACCTCGATGCCAGATGCCGGATAACCGAGCTCCGCCGCTTCGGCGACGAAACCGGTCGCGATCTGATCAACGAGGTCCTTGTGCCAGGAAGACTGAATGAGGGCTACCCGGATTTCGCCGTCGGAGCCCCGGCTCGATTCGTCGCTCATAGGCTCACTCTATAGCGGCACAGGCCCGGAATCGTGGGCCTGACAAGATTCGGGCATGGTCGCGACCGTTTCCTGGATCAACTTCGCCCCGGTCAAGGGGATGCGGGTCCAGCCGCTGGACGCGGTCGAGCTGACCTCGGACGGGGTGCCGGGGGATCGGGAGTTCATCTTGGTGGGCGGCGACGGCGCGATGGTCAACGGCAAACGCCACGGCGCGCTGATGGAAGTCGTGCCGACCCACGACCGAGAGGCCGGAGTCCTCTCACTCGCTTTTCCCGACGGCAGCACGGTCGCCGGGGAGGTCGAGCTCGGCCAGCCAGAAGCGATCACCTTCTTCGGCCAGCCCGAGAGCGCCCGCCCCGTCGACGGTCCGTTCTCGGCGGCGATCTCGGAACACGCCGGCACAGCGCTGCGCCTGATGGCCCGTCCCGAGGGCAGGCCCGGGGTCGACCGGGGCAAGTGGGGTGGGGTGACCCTGCTCGGACAGGCGTCGCTCGAGAGCCTTCGCGAAGCCGGACGGGAGTTCAACTGCGCCGAGCCCTCCGGTGACCACGAGAGCCCGGACCCGGGCGCGATCGACCAGCGTCGCTTCCGCATGACCTTCGGTCTCGAGGGCACCGGCCCCTACGAGGAGGACGAGTGGGTCGAAAAGGAGATCCGGGTCGGCGCGGCATTGGTCAAGGTCGCCGCCCACGTCGGGCGTTGCGCGGTCACCACCCGCGATCCGGAATCCGGCCAGACGGACCTCAAGACGCTCCACTTCCTCAAGCGCTCCCGGGGCGAGGTCGATTCTTTCGAACCGCTGCCGTTCGGTGTCTATGGCGAGGTTCTCGAACCGGGCCCGGTGCGGTTGGGCGACGCGGTCGGCCTTGTCAGCTGACCGGTCCGCGGCTAGGTTGAGGGCATGCTGTTCGGACAGGAGCATGTCAATCGTTATCGGGCCACAGATGGTGAGGAAGGCCATGACTGGCAGGGCACGCACACCCTGCTGCTCACCACGACGGGGCGAAAGTCGGGCGAGAAGCGGACCACGCCCCTGATCTACGACCCGGTCGGGGATGCCTACGCGATCGTCGCCTCGAAGGGCGGGGCGGATGAGCCGCCGGCCTGGTACCTGAACCTCTCCGCTGACCCGGAAGTGGAAGTCCAGGTCAAGGCCGACCGGTTCACCGCCAATGCCCGCACTGCCAGCCCGGACGAGAAGGCCGAGATCTGGCCACAGATGGTCGGGCAGTGGCCCGCCTACGACGAGTACCAGGCGGCCACCGAGCGGGAGATCCCGATCGTCCTGCTCGAACGGGCCTGAACTAGCCGGCGCTCTCGGGCCTGGCTTCGACCGTTCCTTCGGCCTCCGGGGTGCCGGTAGCCTCGTCCGCCGGCGGCCGCTGGCGACGGGACAAGGCGATGAAGGGCAGGGCGACGCAGGTGATCACCGCACCGTAGAGGTAAGAGGTCGCGTAACCCGAAGCATCGGCCACCCGGCCCAGGACCGGCTGCACGACGACACCGCCGCTCGAGCCGAGCATCGAGTCGAAGGAGAGGATGGTCGCTCGTTGCTGCGATGGGATCATCCCGTTGATGTAGGACTGCCGGATCGGCAGTGCGGCCGATCCCAGCATCGCCCAGACCGCGATCAGCCCGACCGCGACCCAGAACTCCTCGATCACCCCGATCAGCCCGAGGGTGACGGCCCCGGCCCCGACCGCGAGCAGCAGGGCGGAGGTGCGCAGCCGGAAGATCCGCCTGATCCGCGGCGCCAGGAAGCCGCCGATGATCTGCGAACCCGCGACCAGGGCTGCGGTGATCCCGGCGATCCCGTAGGCGTTGGGGTCGCCGACCAGCTCGAGCAGGTAAGGCTGGAGCGCGTAGAAGGCGTAGAAGCTGACCCCGGCGGTGAACGGCGCGGCCAGCATGATCCACTTGACCGAGGGGATCCGCCAGCCGTAGTCGATCGAGTTGGCGGTGATCTGTTTCATCTCGTTGAAGGTGCCGTCGCCCCGGCGGGGCTCGAAGCCGATGTCTTTCATCGCCCAGCCGGCGAAGAAGAACATCAGGACCAGCACGGCGGCCCGCATCAGGAAAGGCACCCCGAGGCTGGTCACCTGGGCGACGTAACCGCCGGCGACCGAGCCGGTCAGCATGCCGATCCCGGTCACGATCTGGCCTCGGCCGAAGATCTGCTCGAGGTCGCCGACGAAGCCGGTCGCGTCGAGCGCGTCGACCAGCCAGGCTTCGACCGCGCCGGAGAAAAAGGTGAATCCGAAGCCGAGCAGGAGCGAGACCAGCGCCCAGGCCCAGAACGGTCCGCTGATCTCCCACAGCATCACGTAGAGCAGGGTCGTCGCCATCAGGGTGAGCGTCCCGGCCATGTACGAGACCCGGCGGCCGATCGTGTCGGCGACCACTCCGGTGGGGATCTCGAAGAGCACCATGCCGGCCGTGAAGAACGCGTTCGCGGCGAACGCCTCGAGGTTCGACAACCCCGCGTCCAGCAGGAAGATCGTGTTTATCCCCCAGATGAAAGAGGCGGCCAGGGTGTTGCCCAGCATCAGGGTCAGGTAGACCCGCTGGACCTTCTCCGGGGTGGACGTCACTCAGAGAACGTACCCAGCTGGGCGCATAACCTTCACGTCGGGTTTCGCCTAGGCTTGACCCCATGATTCAGGTGAGGAGATTGCTGGCGGTCCTGTTGGTGATGGCGCTCGGCGTCGGCGTGGTGGCCTGCGGCTCGGATTCCGGCGGTGGCGACGGTGACTCGGGCAATGCCGCCAAGGTCGAAGGCCAGACCTGGAAACTGATGAACATCGCGGCCAACGGCGCGGCGACCAGCATCCCGAGCAGCCTCAAGGCTCCGACCTTCGAGTTCGACGACGGCACGGTGAACGTGTTCGCCGGCTGCAACAGCGGAACCGGGAAGGCCGAGGTCGGTGAGAGCACGATCACCTTCGGGGCCATCGCTCTGACCAAGAAGTCCTGCGATGTCATGGCCAACCAACTCGAGACCTACGTGACGACGGTGCTCGAGGGCGAGATCGGCTACAAGCTCGACCAGGGCAATCTGGTGCTCGAAGGCAAGCCGGTCAGCCTCGTCCTGACTTCCGATTGAGCCATCCGGCGAGGCGTTCTCGTCGGTTTTGAACGTTTCGTCATATCTCGAATCGAGAGATGACGCTCTGTCCATTTTCAAGGGTGCCGATCGGGGCTAGCCTGAAGTAGTCCCGAACTTGCCCCGAGGAGGCCACATGACTGTCACGACCCAGACCGAAACCACCACGCTGAAGAATTACATCGGCGGAAAATGGGTCGAGGCAGACGGAGCCGAGCTCCACGACGTGGTCAACCCCGCCAACGGCGAGGTGATCTCCCAAGTTCCCTTCTCGACCGCCGCGCATCTCGACGAAGCCGTTCGCGCCGCGAAGGATGCGCTGCCGGCCTGGCGCGGGGTCAGCACCATCGCCCGGGCCAGGCTGCTTTTCGTCCTGCGCGAGAAGCTCGACGCCCGCAAGGACGAGATCGCCCGCTGTGTCGTCACCGAGATGGGCAAGACCCTGCCCGACGCGACCGCCGAAGTCGGCCGGATGATCGAGATGGTCGAGGCCGCGACCGCGATCCCGACCACCATGCAGGGCAAGGTGCTCGAAGACGTCGCCCGCGGGGTGGACGCGGAAACGATCCGCCAGCCGGTCGGGGTCTGCGGCATCATCGCCCCCTTCAACTTCCCGGCCATGGTGCCGTTCTGGTTCGTGCCCTTCGCGATCGCCTGCGGCAACACGATCGTCCTCAAGCCCTCCGAGCAGGTGCCGATGACCCAGCAGATGGTCTTCGGGATCATCGACGAGCTCGACCTGCCGGACGGCGTGGTCAACTTGGTCAACGGCAGTCGCGAAGTGGTCGAGGGCATGCTCGACCATCCCGACATCGACGCGATCTCCTTCGTCGGTTCCGCCCCTGTGGCCAAGCTCGTCTACGAGCGGGCCGCTCAGACCGGCAAGCGGGTCCAGGCGCTCGGCGGGGCCAAGAACCACATGGTGATCTGCCCCGACGCGGTGGTCGACCAGACGGTGAAGGGCCTGATCGGCTCTGGCTTCGGCGCTGCCGGCCAACGCTGCATGGCCGGCTCGGTGATCGTCACCGTCGGCTCCGGCCGCGACCGGGTCATCCCGGAGCTGGTCGAGGAGACGAAGAAGCTCCACGTCGGCAACGGCCTCGACGAAGGCACCGACGTCGGGCCGGTCATCTCCTGCGATGCGCAGGACCAGATCGGCGGCTGGATCGACAAGGCGATCCAGGAAGGCGCCGAGGTGCTGGTCGACGGCCGTACCCCGCTGCCGGACGCACCGGAAGGTTCCTCCTACGTCGGGCCGACCCTGCTCGACAACGTGAAGCCGACCGACTCGATCATCCAGAACGAGGTCTTCGGCCCGGTCATCGCGATCGTCAACGTCGACACGCTCGAAGAGGCGATCGAGATGGTCAACGCCAGCCAGTTCGGCAACGGCGTCTCGATCTTCACCGAGTCCGGCGCCGCGGTCCGCAAGTTCCGCCACGACGTCGAGGTCGGCATGATCGGCGTCAACATCGGCGTCGCCGCCCCCGTCGCCTTCTTCCCCTTCTCTGGCTGGAAGGCCAGCTTCCTTGGCGACCTCCACGCCCACGGTCCCGACGGAGTCGAGTTCTTCACCCGTAAGAAGACGATCACCAGCCGCTACTTCTCCGGCGGCCAAGACCACGGCAGCTACTTCGTCGAACACTGATCCCGCGGCGCTAGGTTCGATTTGGGTGGCTATAGCGCCTGCAAATCGAACCTAGCGGGCAATGCTCCACCGGGGTAGGCTGGATTCATGTTCAGCTCTTGGCTAGGGAAGGCCGTCGGGGTCGTCGCGTCGCTGGGGGTCGCCGCGTTGGTTCTCACGTCGCTTGGTGGCCCGGCTCTGGCCGGGGAGCCGGCTTCACCGCTCGACCCTCATGCTTGCGTCAGCGACAAGCGCGTAGCGGCCACCGCGGCCGCGTTCACGAACGCACTCGCTTCGCCGGGAGTCGAGGATCTCGGAGCTTTCACCTCTGGGGAGTTCCTTGCATTCTCGACATACGCTCCTATACGGCTGGTTCCGGAGATCAAGAGGTATGACCGGGCCGACCGGCGCAATGGATACTTCGCTGCTCATACGCCCGCGAGTCTTTTGAAATTCAAGCGGCAGGTCGGTGTCCTGCCCTTGAGGCTCGGCGCGCTGGCGATCCTCCATCGCGGCGCGAGGAGCCAGAACGGGCGTTACGCCGACTTCGGCTACACGGGCCGAGTGCGGGGTCGAGCACCGTGGCGTCGGAAGCTCCAATTCCAAGGCAAAGGTGCGATCAACTGTGACGGCACCGTCCTGATCTGGAACATGGTCATCGTCGGCGGCGTGACCGGGCAACCACGCCAACCAGGTATGTGCAAGAACAGAAGGGTTTCCGCCGTGACACACCGGGTCAGGGTCTGCCGGCAGTAACCCTCGATTTTCAGGCTGGGGCCTTGGCGCGGTTTCCGAGCGCGCGGGTGGCCAGGGCGGCGAATTCGGGTGGGGCGATGTCGAGGTACTTGTTGAAGGCGTAGTCGCCTGAGCTGCCGGTCCTGAAGGAGGCGGCGAGGGTCGGCTTGACTAGGCGGGGGTGGAACTTCGGCAGGAGCTTCTGGGCGCGGAGCAGCCAGTCGAAGGCCCATTGGTGGCCGGCGCTGAAGTCGCCGTAGCCGGACAGGGCTTGTTCGCGGGTCTTCTTGCCTTCGACCACGTCTCGCAGTTCCATGCCGAGGGCGGCGCCGAAATAGAGGGCGGGGCGGATGCCTTCCGCGGTGAGAGGGAAGCAGTGGCCGGCCGAATCACCGGCGAAGAAGATGCCGTCCCCGGTCGCGGGCCGCAGCTTGTGGGGGATCCAGTTGCCCTGGTAGGCCGATTTCCCGACCTCCAGGTCGTCGGCGATCAGGTCGGTGGTGGGACGGACCGGGAAGTGGGGGTCGAAGGATCCCACCCCGACCCGGACCTCGTCGCCGGCCGGGAAGGACCAGCCGTATCCGGCCGGGACGTAGCGCCGGTTGATGAAGACCTCGAGGTCCTCGTTGCCCCCCGGGGGATGGACCTCCAGGCCGCGGGAAAGCGGTGCCTCCGGCGGCTGGTAGTGGGCACCGGCGGCCAGAACCCGCTTCCAGCCGAGCGAATCGACCACCAGCGGCGCCTCGATCACCCCGCGGTCGGTGTCGATCGCCAGCGGCACCTCGGGAGCGGGCATGCCGGGGGCGACCCGGCCGTTGACCTTGGCGGTCTCGAACTCGGCGTCGCACTGGTCCCAGAGCATCGCGCAGAGGCTGGGGTAATCGAAGGTGGAGAAGGACCACGGGACCGGCAGGCGGATCGAGCCGTGGGCTGTGTGGATCAGGACCGAATCGAAACGCTGCTTCTCGGATTCGATCAGGCCGAGCTCCTCGAGCCAGGCGGTGGGAATCGCGCAGGCCGAAGTCTGGCGCTCGCCGATCTCGTAGCGGTCGATGACCAGCACATCCGCGCCAGAACCGGCCAGTTGCCTGGCGGCCATCAGACCGGCAAAGCTGGCTCCGCAGATCAGGACGTCTCGGGAACCACTCAGATCGGTCCGCTCTTCGCCGCGTTTCGTAGCTCGTTTCGCCATCCGGAAGAGGGTAGTGCAACCCGGACGTTGGGAGATTCTCCGGCTAGTACGCGGGATAGGCTTCGGTCTGCCATCATCCCCGGACTGTGACTACCACTGAAACCACACTCCAACCCGCCCCAGAGGGGGTTCCGGTCGAAGGCTCAAATGGCCTGCTCATCAACGTTGACGGCCGGATCGTTCCAAACTACGCAGCGACCATCGTTTCGTTCGAGGAAGGCGATGTCGTCACCGGCAAAGTCGTCCGCATCGATCGTGACGAGGTTCTGCTCGACATCGGCTACAAGTCCGAAGGTGTAATCCCCGCCTCCGAGCTCTCGATCCGCAAGAACGTCGATACCTCGGAAGAGGTCGAGCTCGGCGAGGAGATCGACGCCCTCGTCGTCACCAAGGAAGATGCCGAAGGCCGACTGATCCTTTCCAAGAAGCGTGCCCGCTTCGAGAAGGCCTGGCGCAAGATCGAGGCCGCTGCCGAGTCCGGCCAGCCGGTCGAGGGCAACGTGATCGAGGTCGTCAAGGGTGGCCTGATCCTCGACCTCGGCATTCGCGGCTTCCTGCCCGCCTCGCTGGTCGACATCCGCCGGGTCCACAACCTGGACGAGTTCATGTCCCAGACGCTCGAATGCAAGGTCATCGAGCTCAACCGCAGCCGCAACAACGTCGTGCTTTCCCGTCGTGCCGTGCTCGAAGAGGAGCGCAAGGAAGTCCGCGATCAGATCCTGGACCGGCTGCAGCCGGGCGAGGTCGTCGAGGGCAAGATCTCGAACATCGTCGACTTCGGTGCTTTCGTGGACCTCGAGGGCATCGACGGCCTGATCCACATCTCCGAGCTTTCCTGGAGCCACGTAAACCACCCGTCCGAGGTGGTCGCGATCGGCGACACGGTCAAGATCAAGGTGCTCGACATCGACCGCGACCGCCAGCGCATCTCGCTGGGTCTCAAGCAGACCCAGGAGGATCCGTGGCAGCGCGTGGTCAGCACGTACCGCTCCGGCGACGTGCTCGAGGGCACGGTCACCAAGGTCGTCTCCTTCGGCGCCTTCGTCGAGATCCTCGACGGGGTCGAGGGCCTGGTCCACATCTCGGAACTGGCCGACCACCACGTCGAGAACCCGAGCGAGGTCGTCGAACTGGGCGCCAGCCTCAACGTCAAGATCCTCGAGATCGACGAAGAGCGTCGCCGTCTTTCGCTCTCGATCAAGCGGGTCGAAGGCCAGAACATGCTGCTGAAGGACCTTGGCGCTGCTCTCGCGGCCGCCTCGGGCCAGCCGGCGACCGAGGAAGAGACCCCGGAACTGGGCCTCTCCGAGGAAGTCTTCACCGAGGAAGCCGAGACCGAAGCCCCGGCCGACGCCGCCGACGAGGCCGCGCCCGAAGTTGAGGCCGTCGTCGACGAGGCGATCGCTGAGGCCGAAGTGGCCGACGCCGCCGAGGAGGCCGCAGCCGAGGACGAGACCCCCGAAGAGGTGGTCGAGGATGCGGTAGCCGAGGTCGAGATCGAAGCCGAAGCCGACGAAGCCGCTGCCGAGGAGGCCGTGGTCGAGGAAGCCGAGGAGATCACCGGGGAGGCCGCTGAAGAAGAGGCCGCCGAGGGTGACGATCCCGAAGGGGAAGAACAGTCCTGACCATCGGGCTGACCGGGGGCGTAGCTGCCGGTAAGTCCGAGGCACTGAGCGCCTTTGGGCGACTCGGCGCGGCCACGATCTCTGCCGACCAGGTCGTCCACGACCTGCTCGACCGGGAGCCGCTGCTGAGTCGCCTCAAGGAGCGCTGGGGCGAGGAGGTCGCGCCCGAGGGCCGGGTCGACCGCGGCGTGGTCGGGGCCAAGGTCTTCAACGACCCCGAGGAACTGGCCTGGCTGGAGGCGCAGATCCACCCCCTGGTCGGGGCGGAGATCCACGACTGGCTGGAGCGCGCCGAGCCCGGTACCCAGTTCGCGGTGGCCGAGATCCCGCTGCTCTTCGAAGGGGAGATGCACCGGCGCTTCGACCACACGGTGGCGATCGTCGCGCACGAGGGCCTGCGACAGGAGCGGGCCCGCTCCCGTGGCCACGAGGGCGTCGAAGGCCGTGAGGCGAGGCAGATGAGCCAGGCCGAGAAGGCCGAGCGGGCCGATACCGTGATCGAGAACGACGGCACGCCGGATGAGCTGGAAGCGAAACTCGCCGCCCTGCTCGAATCGCTCGAGCCCGGGTTGACGACCGGCGGGCAAAGCTAGGCTGTAAGGCCACCTCGAATGGCCCCGAACAGAACTTCAACCGCGGGCGGCAGGCGCCGCACCAAGCCGGCACCCCGGCGCAGCGGCGCAAAGCCGCGTACCGGCGCCGGTCGTGCCTTCCTGATCCTGGCCGGCCTGATCGCGGTCGGGGTCGTCGCGATCCTGATCATCAGCGGACTGGCCGGCAAGGGGATCAAGGAAGTCGCCCTTCCGCTCAAGCACGAAGACATCATCCGCCAGCAGGCCCAGGAGAAGGGCGTCGACGCCGCGCTGATCGCGGCGGTCATCTACGCCGAGTCGCAGTTCGTCGACCAGACCTCGCATGCCGACGCCAGGGGGCTGATGCAGATCACGCCGGAGACGGCCAAGGAGATCGAGAAGCTGAGCGGCGGCACCACCTTCACCCTCGATGACCTGCGCGACCCCGAGCTCAACATCCGCTACGGCACCTTCTACCTGGCCCATCTGCTCGACATGTACGACGGCGACCCGGTCGCCGCGCTGGCCGCCTACAACGCCGGTCCTGGCAACGCCGACGCCTGGGGCGGATCGGACATGACGATCGACGACATCACCTTCCCCGAGACCAAGGCCTACGTGCAGAAGGTGCTCGAGAAGTGGCGCGAGTACAAGCACGAGTACGCCTTGGAGCTGGGGTACTGATGAATCTGCGGACGGTCGCGCTGGCGGGTGCGGTCGGCCTGGTCCTCGCCGATTCCTCGATCGTCGTGCTCGCGCTGCCGGAGATCTTCCGGCAGTTCGACACCTCGATCTCCGGCGTCTCCTGGGTGCTGATCATCTTCAACCTGGTGCTGGCCCTGCTGGCTGTGCCTGCGGCCCATCTCGCTCGTCGCTTCGGGCCGGGCCGCTCGGCCGCGGTCGGTCTGGCCTTCTTCGCCGGCGGCAGCCTGGTCTGTGGGCTGGCCACGGGGCTGGGTCCGTTGCTCACCGGTCGGGCCGTCCAGGCGGCCGGCGGTGCGGTGGCGGTGGTCGGGGCGCTCGAACTCATGGTTTCCACCTTCGGCGACAACCGGAGGGCGGTCGCGACCTGGGTGGGCGCCGGTGCGATCGGCGCCGCGGTCGGGCCCGGGCTGGGCGGCCTTCTGACCGAGCTCGTCTCCTGGCAGTCGATCTTCCTGGTCCAGGTGCCGGTGGCGATCGTCGCCGGCGTGCCGCTGCGGGAGATCGTGGTCCAGGAAACCCGGGAGTGGAAGATCCCCGAACCGGTTCAGGCGGTCGACGGGAACAAGCCCCACCTGCCGGCCAACCTGGCCTTGGCGCTGGTCTCGGCCTCGATCGCGGCGACCCTCTTCCTGATCGTTCTGATGCTGATCGAAGGCTGGCTGCTCACCCCGATCGAAGCGGCGCTTGTGGTCACCGTGCTGCCGGTCGCGGCGCTGGTCGGCAAACGGATCGGCGACGGGATCGACTCGGAGCGGATCCGGGCGGCCTCCGGTGCGATCCTGCTCGCCGGTGGCCTCGCCGCGCTGGGACTCCTGCCCAAGGCAGCGGTCTGGCTGGTCATCCCGCCGCAGATCCTGGCCGGTATCGGCCTGTCGCTGGTTCTTTCCGCCCTGACCGAGGCCGCCCTTCACGGCCGGTCGGCGGCCGCCGTGCACGGTGGCTGGACCATTTCCGCCCGCCATGCCGGCGTTGTGATCGGGCTCCTGATCCTCACCCCGATCTTCACCCATCAGCTCGACCAGCAGCGGGAAGCGGCGTTGGACGCCGGCACCGCGATCGTGCTCGACTCTCCGATCGATCCTTCCGACAAGATCGACCTGGGGGAGAAGCTCGCGGCCGAAGTGGAAGACCAGGGCGACCGGGTGCCGGACCTTTCCCCGGCCTTCGAGCCGATGCCGACCGACCCGGAGCAGCGCGACCAGTATGAGGCGATCCTGACCGGCATCGAGAGCCAGTTGAAGAAGGCGGCGACCAAGGCCTTCTCGCTCTCTTTCCTGATCTCGGCACTGTTCGGCCTGCTCGCCCTGATCCCGATCGGCATGACCCGGAGGCTGGACCTGTGAGCCCGGACGAGCCGACTGACGTGATGCCGGGCGGGCCGGACCGGCCGACCGAGGTGAACCCGGCCGGGGACGAGCCGACCGAGCTCAACCCGGCCGGCGATGAGCCGACCGAATTGAACTCGCCACCTCCTGCTTCCTCCGCGAACGACCGTAGCCGGGGGATCGGGGTGCTGGTCGGGGCGATCGTCGCCTCGCTGGTGCTGGTCGGCGCCTATGTCGCAGCCGGGGGGCCGGTCGCTCCCGACAAGGCTGCGGACCCCTGCGATGCGCGCCCCTGGACCGACCCGCAGAACCTGGAAGAGGCGGCCCAACAGTTCGCGCTTTCGGCTGCCGACGGCGCCGCCTGTGAGCTGGGGGTGAGCCGGGAGGAGCTGACTCGCTCGATCGCCGACGACCAAACCCGCCAGGACTTCATGGACGAGCACGGGTTCACCGAATCCGACCTCGAGGACGCGCTGCGGGCCGGCCTCAACCGGGCGGTCGACGACGCCGAGGACGCCGGGGTGCTGGGCGGCTTGGCGTCGACCGCGATCCGCGCCGCGATCAAGGTGATGCCGATGTCGACCATGATCGGCCTGCTCGAGAATTCCGACGACATCTTCAACGGAGATCTCGGCTCGTTGGGTGGGCTGGGGGACGCGATCGAGGCGATAACCGGGGGAATCGACGACCTCGGCTCCGGCACCACCGACGACCTCGACCAGATCCTGCCGCAGAAAGACCGCAAGCGCCTCGAAGGCCAGGCCAAGGAAAAGCTCAAGCAGGGTCTCGACGACCTGCTCGGTCCCTGAGCCGAGCCGGGGCGGTCGTTATCTTGGTCGGGTGGCCGAGTTCAAACTGAATCCCGCCTTCACCCCGCTGGCCGACCAGCCGGCTGCGATCGCGCAGCTCTCAGAAGGCCTGGAGCAGGGGGAGAAGATCCAGACCCTGCTCGGGGCGACCGGCACGGGCAAGACCTTCACCATGGCCGGGGTGATCGCCGAGGCCCAGCGCCCGGCCCTGGTCATGGCCCACAACAAGACACTGGCCGCGCAGCTCTGCAATGAGTTCCGCGAGTTCTTCCCCGACAACGTGGTCGAGTACTTCGTCTCTTACTACGACTACTACCAGCCGGAGGCCTATGTCCCGGCCCAGGATCTGTACATCGAGAAGGACTCCTCGATCAACGACGAGATCGACCGCCTGCGCCACGCCGCGACCGCCTCGCTCTTGGCCCGGCGCGACGTGATCATCGTCGCCTCCGTCTCGTGCATCTACGGCATCGGCTCACCGGCCCTCTACCAGCGTCAGATGCAGATCTTCAAGGTGGGGGAGTGGATCGACCGCGATGCCGTCCTGCGCAAGCTGGTGAGCCTGCAGTACCAGCGCAACGACACGGTGCTCGAACGGGGCAGCTTCCGGGTCAAGGGCGAGGTGCTCGAGATCATGCCCTCCTACGCCGAGACCGGCTTCCGGATCATGCTCTTCGGCGATGAGATCGAGGCGATCCATCACTTCGACCCGCTGACCGGGGAGCTCCTCGACGAGGTCCAGCACGTCTCGATCTGGCCGGCTACCCATTACGTCACCGAGGAAGGCGAGATGGAACGGAGCCTGGAAGCGATCCGGGCCGAGCTCGACCAGCGACTCGAGGAGCTCGAGTCGGAAGGCAAGGAGTTGGAGGCCCACCGGCTTCGCCAGCGCACCCTGTACGACCTGGAAATGCTCAAGGAGACCGGCTTCACCTCGGGCATCGAGAATTACTCCCGTCTGTTCGAGGGCCGTGACCCCGGAACCCCGCCGCACACCCTGATCGACTACTTCCCCGACGACTTCATCACTTTCGTCGACGAGTCCCACCAGACCATCCCGCAGATCGGCGGCATGTACATGGGCGACCGTTCCCGCAAACAGACCCTGGTCGACTATGGGTTCCGCCTGCCCTCGGCGATCGACAACCGGCCACTCAAGTTCGACGAGTTCATGGAGCGGATGAACCAGCTGGTCCTCGTCTCGGCGACCCCGGGCGAGTTCGAGCGGACCGAGTCGACCCGGGTGGTCGAGCAGATCGTCCGGCCGACCGGCATCGTCGACCCGGAGATCGAGGTCCGGCCGACCACCAACCAGATCGACGACCTGATGAACGAGATCCGGGCCACCACCGAAAAGGGCGAACGCACCCTGGTCACCACCCTGACCAAGAAGATGGCCGAGGACCTGACCAACTACCTGGTCGAGCACGGGGTCAAGGTCCGGTACCTCCACTCGGACATCGACACCCTGGAGCGGATCCAGATCATCCGCGAGCTCAGGCTCGGCGAGTATGACGTGCTGGTTGGGGTCAACCTGCTGCGCGAAGGACTGGACATGCCGGAGGTCTCGCTGGTCGCGATCCTCGACGCCGACAAGGAAGGCTTCCTGCGCGGCGAGACCAGCCTGATCCAGACGATCGGGCGGGCCGCCCGCAACACCGGCGGCCGGGTGCTGATGTACGGCGACAAGGAAACCGAGGCGATGCGCTCGGCGATCTCGGAGACGGACCGTCGCCGGGCGATCCAGGTCGCCTACAACGAGCGTCACGAGATCACCCCGACCACGATCGTCAAGGGAGTGGCCGAGGAAGGCAACCTGCTGACCATCGAGGACAAGGCTCCGGCCCGGCGTCGCCGCCGCCAGGAAGACGAGTTCGAAGGCCCGGACGAGCTGGAGAAGTCGATCGTCCGGATGGAAGAGGAGATGCACGAGGCGGCCGAAGACCTCCGCTTCGAACAGGCCGCCCGCCTACGCGACGAGATCCGCGAACTGAGGCGCGACCTCGACGCGATGAAGGCCGGCGCCTAGAGCGAAACTCCAGTTCCCGGGGGCGGTTCTAGAATCGTGATCATGATCCGCAGGGGAATCTCCGTCGCGGCGGCGCTGGCCGCCTTCTTGCTGTTGTCGACCGCTCCGGCCGGGGCGGTGAAGCCGCCCAAGCGGCCTTTGCCGCCGACCGCACCGACGTCGAAGGTCGTCCACGCGGACGACCGGGCGTACATCTCCGACGACGCGGGGCGGGAGATGCTGTTGCGGGGCATCAACAGCAACTCGCTGGTCGAGTACCCGGACAACTTCCAGCAGACGATCCCGATGGGTCCGGCCGACTTCGCCGAGATGGCCGCGCTCGGCTTCAACTTCCTGCGCCTGCCGATCAACTGGAGCCTGCTCGAGCCGCAGCCCGACCAGTTCTCGGCCTCGTATCTGAAACAGATCAAGGCGATCGTCGACGGGGCTGGGGCCCAGGGCATCAACGTGCTGGTCGACTTCCATCAGGACCGCTACAACAAGAACCTGCGCCCGCCGGACGAGGCGGACGGCGCGCCGGACTGGGCGACCGATACCGACGGCAAGGAGTGCACCTACGGGGCCTTCTTCACCTCGCCCTGCTCGGTCGCCGCCTACGACCACTTCTACAAGAACGACGTGGTCGCCGGCAAGCCGCCTCAGACCCACTACCTGGAAGCGATGACCAAGGTCTCGAAATACCTGCGGGGCGAGACCGGCCTGCTCGGCCTCGAGATCATGAACGAGCCGACCCCCGGCTCGACCAACTCCCCGGCTTTCGAGCGTCAGCTGCTCTGGCCGTTCTACAACCGGATGATCGACGGCCTCCGTGCATCCGGGGACAGGAACCCGATCTGGTTTGAGCCGAACATGCTGCGCGACGTCACCGACGTCGACCTCGGCAAGCCGACCGAGCCTTTCTCAGACGACGGCAATCTCGTCTACGCGCCGCATATCTACACGGGCACCTTCAACGACGGCGGCCCCGACAAATTGCGCGCCTCCTACGAGGCCGCCGTGCAGGAAGCCAAGATCTACGACGCGCCTTTCGTCGACGGAGAATGGGGTGGGGGCACCGACGAGAAGGCCGAGTCGATGCGAGCCCTAAAGCTGGAGCTGCAGAACGAGTACCGGGTCGGCAGCGCGTTCTGGATGTGGAAGCAGAAGTCCGGCTTCTACAACTGGCAGACCGTGAACGAGGACGGCAGCCTGCGTGACGACTCGATGCGGGCCCAGATGCTCTCGCAGCCCCACGCCGATCGGATCCCCGGCCAGGTCGCCTCGACCGGTTACGCGGACGGCGTCCTGACCACGGTCAAGAAGGGCCGCGCCGGTACCGCCAGGTTCTGGTCCGGCACGGTCGTCTACAAGGGTGCCGAGACGCTGATCGACAAGCCGCTGATCCGAGTCTTCGTGGACGGCAAACGAGTCAAGCCGACCCTTCAGGCCAAGGCTTTCAAGACCGACAAGGTGAACATCCGGGGTTTCCGCGTCCTGGCCAAGATCCCCAAGGGCCAGCACACGATCACGCTGAAGCCGGCCAAGCCGGTCTGGGTGAAGGCGAAGCGGGTCAAGGGACACTGGAAGAAGGTCCGCCGCAACGGCAAGGTCAAGAAGCGCTGGGTCAAGGGGTACCGGATCCCCGGTCGCTGGCGCTGAGCCCACCCCGCTACTCTCAAGGTATGGAGCGAGACCACCTGGTTCGGGACGACTTCCCGAAGGCCCACGGAACCGAAGGCTTCGACGTCGACTCGGTCGGCGCCCATCTGGCTGCGGTCGCGGCCCACGTTGCCGCGCTGGAAGCTCGGATCACCGCCCTGGAGGTGGAGCGCGACACGCTGAGAAGGCAGCTGGACGATGCCCGCGACCACGAGGAAGGCCCCAGCGGCCTGCCTGACCCGGGCCCGGACCCGCTCGACGACCTCGGCAGCGAGGTCGAGAAGGCACCGGTCGAACAGTTGCCCGCCGACCCGGAACCTGACGAGGGCGCCGGCGCCGCCCCCGGCGAGGACGAGGTCGCGGCCCGCCTGCTCGTCTCGAAGCTGGCGATGGAAGGCAAGGGCCGCGACACGATCGTGATGCAGCTGGTGGCCGAACACGAGGTCGACGATCCGGCCGCCCTGGTCGACGACGTCCTCGCCCACCTCGCCTGACCGTCAGCTTCTCACCAGATCCAGGGTGCGGTCGAACCTGATCTTCTCCCGGAAGGCCTGGTCGTGACTGGCCACGACCAGGGCGCCGTTCCATCCCCCCAAGGCATCCTCGAGCGCTTCCAGCGCCTCGATGTCGAGGTGGTTGCTGGGCTCGTCGAGCAGCAGGAGCCCGGCCGGGACGGCAGCCAGCAGCGCCAGCTCGGCGCGAGTCGTCTCGCCCGGTGAGAGCGTCTCGGGCCGGGCCGCGGCCAGCTCCGGGCCGAGTCGCATCGCGGCGAGGGCCGAGCGGGACGCCGTCTCGTCGAGACCGGATTCGGCCCGGAATCCCGTGACCAGGGTCGGGTACCCGGCGAAGCAGCCACGATGCTGGCCGAGCTGGAAGGAACGCACGTGTCCCGGGCGGTGTATCTCACCCGCGACGGCCTCACTCCGTCCGGCCAGCGCCTCGATCAGGGTCGATTTGCCGGTGCCGTTCTCGCCCGAGAGCAGGATCCGCTCACCAGGCTTGATCGAGAGGTCCAACGGCACGGAACGCCATGATCCGCGGGCGAGCACCGCGGATCGCATCGAGACCACGGCCGGGGCATGCACCGGCTGGTCCCTGTCCAGCAGGAGCTTCGAGAGATCCTCGCGCCACGGCTTCCCGGGCAGGTCTAGCTGTTCGATCCGCTTCGCGATGCCGGAGGCCGCGGTGTTCTTCTGGGCCGATTCGACTGCCATGTGCCGGATGAACTTGTCTTGCTCCTCGGCCCTGGTCTTGCGCTTCGCCTTGCGCTCACCGACTTCGGCCTGCCGCCGGATCCGCCGCTCCATCGTGACCAGCCGCCTGCGTTCCGCGATTGCCCTCTCGTAGACAGCCTCCTCGTTTTCGCGGCTGGCCTCACGCTCGTCCAGATAGCTTTGCCAGCCGCCGCGGACCCGGTGGCCACGGCCGCGTTCGAGCTCGAACACATCCTCGGCGAACCGATCCAACAGCCGCCGGTCGTGGCTGGCGAAGACGAAGCCGTGGCCGGCGCCGTCAAGACGTCGACCGAGCATCTCGAGCCCGTCGGCATCGAGATGGTTGCTCGGTTCGTCGAGCAAGACGAGGTCGAGACGGGCGAGCTCCAGCGCGGCCAGCCGGACCCGGGCCATCTGGCCGCCGGAGAGCGTGCGGCAGGGGCGGTCGAGCCACCCGGACGAGATGCCGGATGATTCGAGCGCCGGAGCGAGGCGGGCTTCGAGGTCACCGCCACCCAGCGCCGACCATCGTTCAACCGCCGCGGCCTGTGCTTCGAGCACTTCCAGCTCGCCTTGCGCGAGCCGCTCGGTGAGGCGGTCCATCTTCCGTGCGGCCGGGCCGACGCCGATCAGCTCGCTCAGCTCGTCCCGAACCGTGCCCGGACCACCACCGGTGACCTGGGGCAGGTAGGCGATCCGGACCCCTGGGGTGCGCTTCACGGTACCGGTGGTGGGGTCCTCGGCCCCGGCCAGCAGCCGGAGCAGGGTGGACTTACCGCTGCCGTTCGGGCCGACCAGGGCGATCCGGTCGCCCTCGTGGACGATCAGGTCGATGCTTGTGAGGATCTGGCGGTCGCCGAAGGAACGGCTGACCGCGGTTGCAGTGATGAATGACTCAGACATGGGACTCCGTGCGGGTTTCGGTTTGCGGGAGCACAGCGCCGCACCGGCCGGAGCCGGTCGCGAGAGGGGCTGTGTCTCAGGAGATCCGCATGGAGCGCCCGCAACGCGGGCAGAAGCAACGTAGCACACGAACGTCTGTTCGGTTCCCTAATATTGTGGGAAGTGAGTCGTTCCGAACGCATCCTGATTACCGGCGCCCGCGAGCACAACCTCAAGGGCATCGACCTCGACCTGCCACGCGACGCGTTGATCGTGGTCACCGGGCTGTCCGGTTCGGGCAAGTCGAGCCTCGCCTTCGACACGATCTACGCCGAAGGCCAGCGCCGCTACGTCGAATCGCTCTCGGCCTATGCGAGGCAGTTCCTCGGGCTGATGGAGAAACCGGACGTGGACTCGATCGAGGGCCTCTCGCCGGCGATCTCGATCGACCAGAAGACCACCTCGCGCAACCCGCGTTCGACGGTCGGCACGGTCACCGAGATCTACGACTACCTGCGCCTGCTCTGGGCCCGGATCGGTCATCCACATTGCCCGAACTGCGGCAAGCCGATCACCGGCCAGACCCAGGAGCAGATCACCGACCAGCTGATGACCATGGAGGAGGGCAAGCGCTTCATGGTCCTGGCCCCGGTCGTCCGCGGACGGAAGGGCGAGTACGGCAAGCTCTTCGAGCAGTTCCGGGCCGACGGCTACTCACGGGTCGAGGTCGACGGTGAGATGCGGATGCTGGACGAGGAGATCGTCCTCGACAAGAAGTACAAGCACGACATCTCGCTGGTGGTCGACCGGCTGGTCATGAAACCGGACCTCAGGCGCCGGCTCTCCGAGTCGGTCGAAGCGGCCGCCTCACTGGCCGAGGGACTGGTCGAGATCGAAGTGATAAACGGCGAGCGCCAGACCTTCTCCGAGAACTTCGCCTGCCTCGAATGCGGCACCTCGATGCCGGAGCTGGAACCGCGGATCTTCTCCTTCAACGCGCCACACGGCGCCTGCTCGGCCTGCACCGGCCTCGGCTTCAAGAAAGTGATCGATCCGGAGCTGGTCGTGCCCGACCCGACCCTGTCGGTGGCCGAAGGAGCGCTGCAGCCCTGGCGCTCGGGCTATTCCGGCTACTGGCGGCGCCTCAACAAGTCGGTGGCCGAGACCTACGGCATCGACATCGACACCCCTTGGCAGGAGCTGACCCAGAAGGAACGGGACGTCTTCCTCTACGGCACCGGCAGCGAACGCCACACGATCCGGACCAAGAGCCGAGCCGGCCGGCAGCGCAGCTACCAGGTCAAGTTCGAAGGCCTGGTCAATAACCTGGAACGGCGCTACCAGGAGTCCGATTCGGAAGCGGTCCGGGACAAGATCGAGGGCTACATGGCCGAGCATCCTTGCCCGAGCTGCCACGGGGCGCGGCTTCGTCCGGAGAGCCTGGCGGTGACGGTCGGCGGCCTCTCGATCCGGGATTTCACCGACATGTCCGCCACCGCGGCCCGCGAGTGGATCGGGAACCTGGACCTGACCACCACCGAGCGGGCGATCGCCCGGCTGATCGTGCGCGAGGTCGAGGAGCGGCTTTCCTTCCTGGTCAACGTCGGCATCGGTTATCTCTCACTGGCCCGCTCAGCCCGTACCCTCTCCGGAGGCGAGGCGCAGCGGATCCGGCTGGCGACCCAGATCGGTTCCAGCCTGGTCGGGGTCATGTACGTGCTGGACGAGCCTTCGATCGGCCTTCACCAGCGCGACAACGAGAAACTGATCGCCACCCTCGAACGGCTGCGCGACCTCGGCAACACGGTGATCGTGGTCGAGCACGACGAGGGCACGATGCGGGCCGCCGACTACCTGGTCGACCTCGGGCCCGGGGCCGGAGAGCACGGGGGAGACGTGGTCGCGGCCGGGACCCCCACCGAGGTTTCGGCCAACCCCGACTCGCTGACCGGCGCGTACCTGGTCGGCAGCGAGCGGATCGACGTGCCGGAGGTCCGGCGCCCCTGGGAAGAGGCCTTGGTCGTCAAAGGCGCCCGGCAGCACAACCTGACCGGGGTCGACGTCGAGTTCCCGCTCGGCGTGCTGACCTGCGTGACCGGGGTCTCCGGCTCCGGCAAGTCGACCCTGGTCAACG
>ERZ778021.628-NODE-628-length-57390-cov-8.625866_pt1 | contig 57390 bp, 43 predicted proteins | sample MGYA00375751_ERZ778021 | MGnify/ENA primary metagenome ERZ778021 (study PRJEB29350, sample SAMN05389814) | bioreactor metagenome | isolation source: Thiocyanate stock bioreactor | place: South Africa: University of Cape Town | collected 2013-08-29 ... | reverse complement strand
CCGGTAAGGGCGAACCTCTTTTTGGCACCGGAGTTAGTCTTCATTTTTGGCATTTGTAATAATATTTAATTGTTTTGAAATTTGTTATGCTTTTGCTTTCTTTGGCGCAATAGTAATTATCATTCTTTTACCTTCGAGTTGCGGAAGTTGTTCAGGTTTTCCGTACTCTTCAAGTTCTTGAGCAAAGCGGGCTAATAATGATTCACCCTGATCTTTAAACAAAATCGAACGACCTTTAAAGAAAACGAAAGCCTTGACTTTGTTTCCGTCTTTTAAAAACTCTTGCGCATGTTTAAGTTTAAAATTAAAATCATGATCATCGGTTTGCGGTCCGAAACGTATCTCTTTAATAACAATTTTTGTCGAATGAGCTTTTTTCTCTTTTTCGCGCTTCTTTTGTTGATAGAGAAACTTCTGATAATCAATAATCTTGCAAACAGGTGGAACAGCAGTAGCTGATATTTCTACTAAATCCAACTCCAAATTATCTGCAATTTTTATAGCTTCCTCCAACGAATATACACCCGTTTCTACATTATCACCTACCAGTCTGACTTCTTTCACGCCCTTTATGTGTTCGTTAATTCTATGGGGCATCTCTCTGACCGGAGCCTTTCTTTGTCTGATAATCAATTGTTTAGCTATAGTTTGTTTCCTCCTTAATTAAATGATTTATACTGAAATTATTTTTTAAACTTTTGAGCGCGCAAATATACGAAATTATTTTTGAATTTTAAATATATGATAAGTAAGTTGATGAGTTTTTTTTGGTTAACTGCTCTAAATTAACATTTAACGAAGAAAGCTTGTTGGATACAATGAACTTTTATGAGATTGTTTTTGTTAAAGGCTTTATATTCTAATATTAATTAATGTAAATTTTATGTCATGAAGAAAGACAAATCACCGAATTTCAAAGAGATGATAGGTAACCTCCATCTTTATTTTGTATTTTTCTTGTTTGTTATAAGTTCAGTAGGAATAGTGCAAGCAGAAACTACTCAAACCATTATTACGCCAAACACTCGGGCAGATTATGATTATTTTGGAAAAACAGTCTCCTTAAATGGAGAATATGCTTTTGTTTCCTATAGAAATAATAATTTGTCAGATCCCTACGGAGGTAGAGTTGAAGTTTTAAAACTTGTCAATGGTCAATGGGAATCACAACAGACTCTTCATCAAGCAACTAATGTTTGTTATCCAGGACAATCAGTTAACACTACATTTGGACAAGTAATAGTTTCACAAGGTGAGTGGTTGTTTATTGGTGCACCCGAATGGAAACCAGATTGTTCAAACGATAAAAATTTTGATGGCACCGTATTTATCTATAAGCGCAATGGCAACCAATATGTACAACATCAAAAAGTTCCACATCCATTTGATAAAAGTAAGCCTGCATTTGGTAATTCCATCTCAGTATCAGGCGATTGGTTATTTATTGGAGCCCAGAATGTAAATAATGGAGGTGGAAATTTTGGAGCAGCCTATGCCTTTCAATATAACAATAATACAGATCAATGGGAATATAAACAAAGTCTTGATAGAGATGGCGACATCACGAGAGGGTTAGGATCAGCAGTTGCTGTAGATGGCAATCATGCTTTGGTTGGTTCAGCCTATGGAATTATGGTGGGAGGAAACATTTCTCAGAGAGGTGTAGTTTATTGCTACGAATTAAATAACGACGTATGGGATTTCGTTGAAAAATTAGAGTATTATGATCTTGACAAAACAAATGCACGTTTTGGTAACTCCATTGCTATCTCAGGAGATATTGCTGTGATAGGTACCGGAAATTATGATAGTAGGACTACTGCAAGGACAGCTTCAATATATCATTATGTAGACGGAAATTGGGAATTCAAGCAAGTTGTAGAAAAGCCTGCCGAAAGTACGTATGGACTCAATGTGGCTACAGAAGGAGAGTATGTACTCGTAGCTTCTGAAACAGGTACGGCAACCGGTGGACAAAGTACCTCAGGAGTAGTACACTTATATCATTTTGATGGAGATGAAGATGAATGGGTATTAGAAAAAACTATTTTTCCTTCCGATGGCGTTTCCAATGGTAAATTTGGTGAAGCCATTGCTGTAAATCAAGGAAGAATATTGATAGGCAGTCCATCACATGCTTATCCAACTTATAAGGGACAGACCTATTTATATGAAGGAGCCATAGAAGTTCCCCCTGTTCCATCTATAATTGCTAAATTTTCTGCTTCGGATGCCATCATTGGTATGGAAAGAGATGTTCACTTTACAGATTTAAGTACTGCTGAAAATACCACTATCACTTCCTGGAGTTGGGATTTTAACGGAGATGGTGTAGAAGATTCAGCCGATCAAAATCCTACTTATCAGTTTACTTCACCAAGGGTAAACACCGTAAGCTTAACGGTGTCGGATGGTACTATATCTTCTACCTCACATACATTTATTACGGTGCTTAGTGCCAGTGAAGATACTTGCTTTGTGTATATTCCTTTCAAAGGATTGGAACGTGAAGGTATGGGTGCTGCAGCATGGAATGTAATTGATGGTAATGGTTCAGAGCCATTGAAATTTGGACACGAATTACCTCAACCACCTGCATCTATTCAGGTTGCTTATTATTATTTAGCATCGCGCGATTATGGCGGTATCACTCCGGGTAGAAAAGGTGCAATGCATGCATTGGAAGGTATTCAAGGATGGCCTAATCTTTCACAAGCATTGATTGATAACGGATTTACCCCGGAAGATTTGACGGTAACATTCGGACTTACCAGCTTGGGTAATGATATTCAAGGTCAAGATTGGCAACTCTATGGTAATTATGAAACCAGAACCTACACGGGTGGTATGTTTAATATCCTGATTGACGGTGAACGTATTATCCATGGTTGGATGCCTGATTTTGATATGAGCTTGGAATATCAGGCCTATTTAGGAGGAAATGATAAAATATCGGGTAAAACCCAACAAGCAATGCCCAATAATAGTACCGGCAAAGAATCTTCACAAGCTGCTGTAAACGTAGCAGAAGCCTTTATGGAAGATTGTGGGGATGCTACATTGATGTTCTTGTTCAGCTCCATTCAACCTGCAAAGCAATTCGAATTCCAGTCGAACAGTCGCTGGGGTGGCTTCTTCGACATTGAGCAAGGCTTTATTGTAAAGGCTTGTCCAGAAGACCTGGCTACAAGTATATCAAATTATAAAACGAATGATATAATTCAAGTGACGCATAGAGAAAGTACATTGACTATAAGTAATTTAGAGGACAATAGTATGGTTTTCATTACTGATATGTCAGGTAGAATAATCTATAATCAGAAGTCAACAAATGGTAAGCTGACTTCAACCTTGATACAGTCCGGAGCTTATTTATTATTGATAGATTCACCTTCAGGAAGACAAGTTAGAAAGGTGATGATTCAGTAAGATATTGTATTAAAATAAAAATCGTTTTGTTAGTGTTTATCTCGAAAAAAGGGCTGCCAATATATATGACAGCCCTTCTTCAATTTGTGAAATGGATATTATATGAATTATGATAAATAAGCAACTAACATCCAAACTGTTTTTTCTTGCTCGCTAATGTAATCACTCATCATTGCCACTGTAGCTTCATCACTACCTTCACCTGCAAGCTCTAAAATACTTCTCTGAGATTTTATTAATGCACTGTATGAGTCTAATATTAATTTCATCGACTCACCTGCATCTGAGATATATCCGCTTTCTTTAAAAGTTGATATTTTAAGGTATTCGCTGAAATTATGTGCAGGAACACCGCCCAGCATCAATATTCTTTCAGCTACTTCATCTACTTTCGCTGCCGTATCATCATACATTTCCTCAAACTTCTCATGTAAATGGAAAAACTTCTTACCTTTTATATTCCAATGTAAACCACGAAGATTGGTGTAAAAAATTTGATAATCAGCTAATAACTGTTTCAATGCATCGATTGTTTTCTTTGCTGAAGAAGCATCTAAATGCGTGTAATCTAATGTTTTCATAATGTAAATAATTTATTATGTTGTGAATATATTTTTTTAAAGAGTACAAATATACGTATTTTATTTACATATAACCAACTGATATAAGCTATGGAAATATAGAAAATATGTATATATAACGTGTCGCGACACGTTTCATTTAAAATTATCAAAAATCAATGTAATAATATCATTTGCATATTGATACTTAATTGAAGTATTCTTAGTTTTGCATCATTATAATAAATCATTAAAAATAAATATCCATGAAAAAACAACAAATTCAAGATTCTTTTCAAATTGCAAAAGTCCGTTATGCTGAATTGGGCATAAATGTAGATGAGGTTCTTAACCTGTTAGACAAACTTTCAATTTCTTTACATTGCTGGCAGGCGGATGATGTGTCTGGCTTTGAAGAAGGAGATGGCGAACTTACTGGCGGAATACAAGCAACAGGTAATTATCCGGGTAGAGCCAGAACTATTTCTGAGTTGAAAGCTGACTTAGAAAGAGCCATGTCTTTGATACCAGGTACTCATAGAGTAAATCTTCATGCCTTTTATGGTGATTTTCAAGGTAAAAAGGTGGATAGAAATGAAATAGAACCTAAACACTTCCAATCTTGGATAGACTGGGCAAAAACTAATAATTATAAACTCGACTTCAATTGCACTTGTTTTTCTCATGAAAAATCAGCTGATGGTCAAACACTTTCTCATCGTGATCCTGCTATCCGTGAGTTTTGGATAGAACATGTGATTAGATGCAGAAAGATTTCAGAGGAAATAGGACGTCAATTAGGTTCTACTTGTATGCATAATATATGGGTACCTGATGGGTCAAAAGACAATACAGTCGATAGATTTTTATATCGTAAAAATCTAAAAGAGTCTTTGGATAAAATATTTGAATATGAAACCAATGATGAGTATATGTTGGATTGCTTGGAGTCTAAACTATTTGGAATTGGATTAGAAGCTTTTACTGTTGGTTCACATGAGTTTTATATGGGTTATGGAGTGGCTAATAATAAAGTTGTTACTTTAGATGCAGGTCATTTTCATCCTACAGAAGTAATCTCTGACAAAATTTCTTCTTTATTACTATATGCTAAAGAAATAATGCTACATGTTAGTCGCGGTGTCAGATGGGATAGTGATCATGTTGTGCTGCTCACAGATGAAATACAAGCTATTATGCAAGAAATTGTTCGCGCAGATGCTTTAGATAGGGTACATATAGGTTTGGATTATTTCGATGCTTCAATTAATAGGATAGGTGCATATGTGGTAGGAGTTAGGGCAACACAAAAAGCATTACTGCAAGCACTACTCGAACCGTTATCTCAGCTACGTGAATATGAAGCAAATGGCCAGAATTTCGAAAGAATGGCTTTGCTTGAAGAAGCTAAAGCTATGCCTTGGAGTGCTGTTTATGACTATTATTGCTTAGATAAAGGTGTTCCGGTAGGAGATAATTTTATTGAAGTAATTCAGCAATACGAAAAAGAAGTTACACTTAAAAGATAAGTGTTGTTATAAGACGTACATGGTGATTGGTGATTAGTTAGGAGTATGGAGTTAAGACACTCAGAACTACAAACTCAGAACTCAAAACTAAATATTTCACATTATCACATTGGCATATTAGCATATTATTTAATTATTTACATATGAACACATTAATAGGTTTATTAATCATAGCTGTTGGGAGCATGGGGCAGTCGAGTTCTTATGTTCCCATCAATAAAGTAAAAAGCTGGTCGTGGGAAAGTTTCTGGCTAATTCAGGGTGTTTTTGCATGGTTGGTTTTTCCATACTTAGGAGCTTTGTTAGCAGTCCCTGAAAATCATACTTTTATATCATTATTTTCAGTTGATGATGTTGCTATCTGGAAAGCATTTGTTTTTGGAGCCTTGTGGGGTATTGGCGGTTTAACTTTTGGGTTGAGTATGCGTTATTTAGGCGTTGCTCTCGGTCAGTCGATTGCTTTGGGAACTTGCTCAGCATTTGGGACTTTAATACCGGCTTTGATGGTTGGTACTGATTTATTTCATGGAGAAGGTTTGGTTTTGCTGATAGGTGTGAGCATTGCAATTACCGGTATTGCGGTGATAGGCTATGCCGGTAGTCTTAGAGCTAAAGATATGACATCGGAGCAAAAAAAAGCTGCCGTGAAAGATTTTGCGTTAGGTAAAGGTCTGTTAGTGGCATTACTTGCCGGCGTTATGAGCGCTTGTTTCAGCTTAGGTTTGGAAGCCGGTGACGCTATAAGATTAAATGCATTGGAACAAGGAGCTAACTCATTGTTTGCCGGACTTCCTGTCATTTTATTGATTACTTTAGGCGGATTTGTTACTAATGCCGCATATTGTATTTTTCAAAATATAAAAAATAAAACAGGAAAGGATTATTTAAACGTACCGACAAATGTTATTATTAATAATTTGTTGTTTTGTGTTTTAGCCGGATTATTATGGTATTCGCAGTTTTTCGGATTAACTTTAGGTAAAAGTTTCTTAACCGAAGGTAGTGTTATGATGGCATTTTCATGGAGTATTTTGATGTCACTTAATGTCACTTTTAGTAATATTTGGGGAGTGATTTTAAAAGAATGGAAAGGAGCTAAGAAAAGAACAATTTCAGTGTTAATTTTGGGAATGTTGATTTTAATATTCTCTCTTATATTTCCAAGTATGTAAAAAAGATTGTATTTTTACTCACAAAAATATTCATTCAAAATCTGTTTAATCTTATGACTAATAGCATAAATTACATGGTGACATCTGATGAAGATGAATTATGGGGGATGACGGTTACAACTGTGGGTTATCAAAAGATCAATGAAGATGATGTATATCCTCCTAAAAATCATCCGAATGGCTATTATTTTTCTCCAGAGAAAGGTCGTGTTTTAAATGAATATCAGTTATTGTATATTACCAATGGAAATGGTATTTTTACCTTTGGAGGCTCTGAACGACAGACTTATTACATTTCTGAAGGGAAAATGTTTTTTCTACAACCCGGTGTTTGGCATTCATATCAACCATTTGAGAAAACCGGCTGGACAGAATACTGGATAGGGTTTAGAGGTATAACCATAGATAGAATTATGAATGAAGGTTTTTTTATAAATCGACCTCCTGTTTTTACTCTTGGATTAAACGAGAGGATTGTTGATTTGTATTTGAAAGCTATCGAAATTGCTAACGAAGAAAGAGCAGGATATCAACAGGCATTATCAGGTATTGTTATGCATATCATTGGTTTGATGTATTATAGAGATAAAACAAGAGACTTTCAAGATGAAGATTTAATCTGTAAGATGAATAAGGCTAAGGTTATAATGCGTGAGTCTATTTATAAAACAACGAATGCTGAAGATATTGCTAATGCCATAAATATGAGTTATTCCGGATTTAGAAAAGCTTTTAAAGAGTTCACCGGAACTTCTCCTGCTAAATATATGAATGAACTCAAAATAAATGAGGCTAAAATTCTTTTGTCAAACTCTTCCCTAAATATCAAAGAAATTGCATATAACTTAAATTACGAGAATCCTGATTATTTTTCGATTTTCTTTAAAAAGAGGACCAATCTAACTCCTGTAGAGTATAGAAATATGATACGGATGGAAGATTAGATCTGAGTTCTACAATATTGTTTATTAGATGCTGTGTGGATATTCACATTGGTGCCTATACTACGTATTGTGTTTTATTAGAATAATTTTAACATTTTAGTTCAATTAGTAATGTACAAATATCAAATATCAAGATAGTTATAGTATTAAATATTGTAATTTTGTAATATCAAATTCACAAATAGTATAAAATTAGTATAAATCGTCGATGTTCTGATTAGTGATTGGTGATTAGTGATTGGTAGAGACGCACAAATTGTGCGTCTGTACATAAACAATAGACCATAGACCATAGACTGTTGACCACATTGGCACATTGACACATTATCACATTGGCATATTAGCATATTATTTTAAACTTATGAAGACTAATTCCTTTTTAGCATTCGATCTTGGCGCTACAAGCGGGAGAACCATATTAGGAAGAGTTGAGAACAATCGACTTTTCACTAAAGAGTTGACTCGCTTTTCAAACAATATGATTCAGATAGGCGATCATTTGCATTGGAATATATATTCTCTATTTGAAAATATGAAAGCCGGATTGATTGCAGCATCTAAAGAAGGAGTGAAAATAACTTCAATTGGCATTGACACTTGGGGAGTTGATTTTGTTATGTTGGCTGAAGATGGCACTATCTTAGGTGTGCCATATGCTTACAGGGATCCTCAGAATGAAGGTGCTCCGGAAAAATTCTTTCAATTGATTTCCAGAGAAAAGGTTTATGAGATGACCGGTATACAAGTGATGAATTTCAATAGTTTATATCAGTTGTTTGTACTGAAAAATTCAAATAATTCATTACTAAAAGCAGCAAAAGAGATTTTATTTATGCCTGATGCATTAGCATATTTATTAACAGGCAACAAAGTTGTTGAATATACCATCGCCTCAACATCTCAAATATTAAATCCAAGAACTAAACGATTTGAGCCGGAACTGTTGAATAAAGCCGGTGTCTCAACATCAATATTAGGTGAAATTGTAATGCCTGGACATATTATTGGCAATCTGAAACCTGAACTTGCAGAAGAAAGTGAGTTAGGTGATGTGCCGGTAGTTGCTGTTGCAGGACATGATACTGGTTCGGCAGTAGCTGCTATTCCTGCTGATAATGAGAATTTTGCTTATCTTAGTTCCGGTACATGGTCGCTTATGGGCATTGAAGTTAAAGAGCCAATAATCAACTCAAAATCGGCCTCTTTAAATTTTACAAACGAAGGGGGAGTAGAAGGTACAACTCGTTTTCTGAAAAATATCACAGGAATGTGGCTATTGGAGCAATGTCTGAAAGAATGGAAAAAAGAAGGTATATATTACGAATACACTAAGTTAGTGCAAATGGCAGAGTCGGTGCCGGCTTTTAAATCGATGATAGACCCTGATCATGAATCGTTTGCAAGTCCGGTTTGTATGACTCAGGCTATAATAGATTATTGTGTATCTACCGGACAAAGTACACCGGAAAATCATGCTGAAATAGTACGTACCATCTTTGAAAGCTTAGCATTAAAGTATAAATATGTTTTGGGATTATTAAATGATTTTGCACCATTTAATATAGAGAAATTGAATGTGATAGGAGGAGGTTCTAAAAATCCATTATTAAATCAATTTACGGCTAATGCAATTGGGCTGACAGTGGTAGCTGGTCCGTCAGAAGCAACAGCAATAGGTAACATTATGATTCAGGCAAAAGCTGCAAGTGTGGTAAATTCAATGCAAGAAATGCGTAAAATCATTAAAGAATCTATTCGTACAGATGAATTTATTCCGGAAAATATTGAAGCATGGGACAAAGCATACAAAAGATTTTTAAAAATAATCATGTAGATACGTGGCGTGCCACGTCTAAAAAATTAACAGCGTGCCGCACCTCAAAAATTAACAGCATGCTGTGTATTTAAAATATAATAGTAAATCGTCAAAATAGTAAATCGTAAATAACAATATAATGCCTACATTAATTATAATGCCCAAGCAGGGTCAATCTGTCGAGAGCTGTATCATTTCAGAGATTAAGAAAAAAAAGGGAGATATTGTCAAAAAAGGTGATATCCTGTTTTCGTATGAAACCGATAAAGCATCTTTTGAAGAGGAATCTCCGGTTGACGGGGTCGTTCTTGAGGTGTTTTATAATGACGGTGATGAGGTTGAAGTGTTGAAAAACATGATGATAATAGGAGAAGAAGGAGAGGATTATGCCGGTTTATTGACAGAAGTATCTACAGGTATTTCAAAAGTTGAGGAAGATATTAAAGTGCCTGATGCAACTCCTTCTGTTTCTCAACCCTTAACTTCTGATCATCAACCTTTCAATACCCAAAGCTCTCATCAAACAATGATTTCTCCCCGTGCCAGAGCACTGGCTGACAAAGAAGTTGTAGATTTAATGCAAATTATAGGTGCTGGTCCACAAGGGCGTATTATTGAAAGAGATATTCAAGCGTATTTAGAACAAAGACCGAAAAAGACAGGTTTGGCTAAAAAGATTATGTCGGAGGGTGGTGTGACTGCCGGTGCGATTGGCAGCGGTTTGGCAGGATCAGTTAAATCCACTGATCTGTCTGATGCTGTAAATACTCCTGTGAGTGTGAATCCCGGTGTTGACTATGTCGACCAAAAGCTTTCTAATATGCGTAAAATTATAGCCAAAGCAATGCATGCATCTTTGCAAAATTCGGCACAGCTCACTCATCATCTGGGTGCTGATGCAAGGCGTTTGCTTGTAGGGCGTAAAAGTGCAAAACTTGCCTTTGAAAGCGGTAAAACAAGTATTAATATCACTCTTAATGATATGATATGCTTTGCTGTCATCAAAGCGTTGAAGAAATTCCCCAATGTAAACTCACATTTTCTGGGTGATTCAATACGCCTATTTAATAAAGTGCATTTGGGACTGGCAGTGGATACCGAAAGAGGCTTGATGGTACCTGCAATACAAAACGCAGATCATTTATCATTAGAAGAATTGGCAAGCCAATTAAAACAGACAGCGGCAAATTGTAAAAAGGGTACTGTATCACCCGATTTACTGTCGCCCGAGGCAGCTACATTCACTGTGTCCAATCTGGGTAATTATGGAGTTGAGATGTTCACGCCGGTTATCAATTTGCCGCAGACTGCAATTTTGGGAGTTAACACTATCGTGCCGCGCCCTAAGGATTTGGGAGATGGAGTATATGCATTTGTACCGTATATCGGCTTAAGTCTGACATATGATCACAGAGCATTAGACGGAGGAGAGGCAACAAGATTTTTAAAACAAGTTGCAGTAGAAATTGAAACGATGTAGATGTGAGCATGGAGTATGGTGTATGGAGTCAATAGTTGGATAAAAACTCTTAACTCTTAACTCTTAACTCCAAACTCTAAACTCAGAACTCAGAACTCTAAACTCAGAACTCTAAACTAATTACAATTGACAATAAAAAAAACAACATAAACAAATGGAATTATTTGATTTAATAATTATCGGTGGTGGACCTGCCGGATATGTGGCTGCGGAAAGAGCAGGAGCAAAAGGGCTCAAGGTTGTTCTTTTCGAGAAGAAGAGTCTGGGTGGAGTGTGTCTCAATGAAGGATGCATACCCACCAAAACATTGCTGTACAGTGCCAAGACCTATGAAAATGCTTTACACGGTAATCTGTATGGAGTCTTTGGAGATAATATCCGTTATGACTTTTCTGCCATGATGTCGCGTAAAAACAAAGTTGTAAGAAAATTAGTTGCAGGGGTAAAAGGTAAAATGAAGCAAAACAATGTTACGGTTGTTGCCGGTGAGGCATTTATAAAGGGCAGGGGAGGCGATGGTGTTGAAGTGGAATGTGCAGGCAATTCGTACAAAGCTGCGAATTTGTTGATTTGCACAGGCTCTGAAGCTTTCATTCCACCAATTCCCGGTGTCAGGGAATCAGGAGACATACTTCTTACCAGCAGAGAGATACTCGAGCTGAAAGAACAGCCTGAGAGTCTGATTGTAATAGGCGGTGGCGTGATAGGGATGGAGTTTGCAAGTTTTTTCAACAGTCTTGGCAGTAAAGTCACAATTGTTGAAATGCTTCCTGAAATTCTTGGCGGTCTGGATTTGGAAATTTCCGGTCTGCTTCGCAGTCATTATACAAAAAAAGGCGTAGACTTCAATCTCAATGCTAAGGTTGTGAAAATTGACGGTAACAGGGTAGTATTTGAAAAATACGGCAAGACAGAAACCGTAGAGGGTGATAAAATTTTGATGAGTGTGGGTCGCCGTCCTGTAACGGCAGGTTTCGGACTTGAAAATCTTGGTGTAGAATTATTTAAGGGAGGAATCAGGGTTGATGAAAAGATGCGTACCAACGTACCGGGAGTTTTTGCCGCCGGTGATGTAACAGGTTTTTCACTTTTGGCTCACACTGCATCCCGTGAAGGTGAAGTTGTTGTCAACAATCTTACGGGAAAGAAAGATATGATGCGCTATAATGCCATACCGGGTGTTGTATATACAAATCCTGAAGTTGCAGGTGTGGGTGAAACGGAAGAATCAGCCAAAGCTAAGGGTATAAGGTATAAAGTCCTGAAACTGCCAATGGCTTATGCCGGCAGGTTCGTCGCTGAAAACGAGGGCGGCAGCGGATTGTGTAAAGTGATTGTGGGTGAGAAATACGGTGAGGTAATAGGAGTTCACATGATAGGTAATCCTTCGAGTGAAATCATATATGGTGCCTGCATTGCCATAGAACAGGAAATGACTGTGGAGCAGTTGCAGGAAGTGATTTTCCCGCATCCGACCGTCAGTGAGATTTTTAAAGAGGCAGTAAATTGTAAATAATAAAATTGTAAATATCATCATGCCAAAAATTCAATTTATAAATCCGGAGGAAGTTCGTAAACCAGGTGAGATTACGTTCGATTCCATACCGGTAAATCAGTATCAGAAAACCGTTAAGGATGAAAAAGAGAATTTCTCTACGGAGGAATTTAAAGCTATTTATCATGATATGGTGCTTATTCGCGAGTTTGAAACCATGCTTAACCTCATAAAAATCAAGGGTGAGTATAACGGTACACCATATAATCATCCTGGACCTGCACATCTTTCAATAGGTCAGGAGTCGGCTGCCGTTGGAATGGCTTGGACATTGACGGTCGATGATTTTATCTTCGGTTCTCACCGTTCGCATGGCGAGATACTTACAAAGGGTATGTCGGCTATTCATAAGTCGGATGATGCCTTTTTAATGCAGGTGATGGAGAATTTCTTTGATGGAACAATCTTGCGTATCGTTCAGAAAGATTTTTCGGGTACAACCAAAGAATTAGCTCGCCGCTTTTTGGTGTATGGTACCTTAGCTGAAATATTTGCCCGCGAAACTGGTTTCAATAAAGGTTTGGGTGGTTCGATGCATGCGTTTTTCACTCCCTTCGGTGTTTATCCTAACAATGCCATTGTGGGCGGTTCTGGTGATATTGCCGTTGGTGCTGCTCTGTACAAGAAGGTAAACCGAAAACCGGGAATGGTTGTGGCTAACATAGGCGATGCCTCGATGGCTTGCGGACCTGTATGGGAAGGTATCACTTTCGCTTCGATGGATCAGTTCAATCAGCTTTGGGAAGGTGACATGCAGGGTGGCTTGCCGGTTATTATCAACATCATGAACAATCAGTACGGAATGGGTGGTCAGACCAGCGGCGAGACTATGGGATATGACATTGCAGCACGTATAGGAGCAGGCGTTAATCCCGATCAGATGCATGCCGAACGTGTTGACGGTTATAATCCTTTAGCCGTAATTGATGCCTACAGACGTAAACGTAAAATAATTGAAGAAAAACGCGGTCCGGTACTTTTGGATGTGCTGACATATCGTTTCAGCGGTCACTCACCATCCGATGCTTCGTCATATCGTTCGAAAGAAGAAGTTGAAGCATGGGAAAATCAGGATTGTATCATAAGTTTTGGTAAGCAGATGATGGATGCCGGTGTTGCAACACAGGAGGTTTTGGATGCTGTTAGTGAAGATGTCAGGTCGTTGATATATGAAATGTTCGTTAAATCTATAGATAAGGATATTTCACCTTATATGAAAAATCCTGAAATCATTGGTGATATGATGTTTTCCAATGGCTCGACAGATTCTTTTTCTGATGCAAAACCGGATGTGTTGATGCCGTTGGAAGAAAATTCACGTGTAAAGAAAATAAAGAACAAGGAGCGTTTTGCTTTTGACGGGGAAGGAAAGCCTTTCAGCAAAATGAAACAGTATCAGTTGCGCGATGGAATTTTTGAAGCCATCGTTGACAGGTTTTATAAAGATGCTTCGCTGATTGCTTATGGTGAGGAAAACCGCGACTGGGGTGGTGCATTTGCCGTGTATCAGGGACTGACGGAAGCTCTGCCTTATCATCGTCTGTTTAATTCTCCTATTGCCGAAGCTGCAATTGTCGGTACTGCCATCGGCTATGCCATGTGTGGCGGACGGGTGATTCCTGAAATCATGTACTGCGATTTTCTTGGTCGCTCGGGCGATGAGGTGTTCAATCAGCTTCCCAAATGGCAGGCTATGAGTGGTAATGTACTGAAAATGCCTTTGGTGCTAAGGGTTTCAGTTGGTTCCAAATACGGTGCGCAACATTCTCAGGACTGGACTTCTTTAGTTGCGCATATTCCCGGATTGAAGGTTTGTTTTCCTGTTACGCCCTATGATGCCAAGGGTTTGATGAACTCTGCTTTACAAGGCACAGACCCTGTTATTTATTTTGAAAGTCAGCGTATATATGATATTGGTGAACAGTTCCATCAGGGCGGCGTACCGGAAGGCTATTATGAAATTCCTTTCGGCGAACCTGATATCAAAAAACAGGGTAGTGACCTGACGATGCTGACAATCGGTCATACGCTTTATCCTGCTCTTCAGGCTGCTAAAGAATTGGAGGAAAAACACAATCTGTCGGTTGAAGTTATAGATGCCCGTTCGTTAGTGCCTTTCAACTACGAAAAAGTGGTTGAGTCGGTTAAGAAAACAGGAAAGATTATTGTGGCAAGTGATGCTTCTGCACGGGGGTCATTCCTTAATGACATGGCTGCCAACATCTCGCAACTGTGTTTTGACTATCTTGATGCTCCTGTGGCTGTACTTGGTTCGCGCAACTGGATTACGCCTGCTTACGAATTGGAAGAGTATTTTTTTCCGCAGGTTAGCTGGTTCTTGGATATGGTTCATGAACGTATTCAACCGCTGAAGAATTACATACCCGGTCAGAATTTTACTGACGGAGAGATGATTAGAAGAGCGAAGAAGGGAGTTTAATATGATTAAAGTAAATGCTCATTTACATACGCCTTATTCTTTTAGTGCTTTTTCGAGTATAGAAGAAGCATTGAATATGGCTGTTAATGAAGGAATTAGTGTTGTAGGTATAAATGATTTTTATACTACAGAAGGTTATAAAGAGTGGAATGACGGATGTAAATCGAGAAATCTTTATCCTCTTTTCAATATTGAGCTTATCGGTTTAAATATAGAAGATCAGAAAAATGGTCTTAGGGTTAATGACCCTGCAAATCCGGGTAGGACATATATCAGTGGTAAAGGTCTTAAATATCCTTTTGTGTTACATGAACCGCTTGCCGATCAACTATCATCCGTTTTAAATGAATCTAATGCTCAAGTTGAAGCTATGTATCACAAAGTTAATGAATTACTTGGTGATTTAAAGATTGGGTTCAGTCTTGATTTAGAATGGATAAAATCCTCGCTTACTAAAGGTATGTTTAGAGAGCGTCATTTAGCAAAGGCACTAAGAATTAAGGTGTTTGAGTTCTACTTAAATGATGAAAAGAAAATTAAAGATTGCTTTTCTTTGCTTTTTAACGGCAAGAATCTTCAGTCTGATATTTCTAATTATGCAGGTATCGAGAATGAAATCAGAGCTAACTTACTGAAATCGGGAGGTGTTGCTTTTGTTCCTGAAACTCCTGCTGCATTTTTACCGGTTGAGACTGTATGTAATATAATTTTAGCAGGTGGTGGTATCCCGACATATCCTTTTTTAGCTGATGATGTTAAAGGCGGATATACCGATTTTGAAAGTAATTTAGTGCAAGTAGCTGAAGAGCTTACGAAAAGAGGATTTCATTCAGTAGAATTTATCAGTACCCGAAATGATGTTCAGTTGTTAGAAAAATATGCTGAATATCTATATGAACAGGGTTTTGTTATTACGTTTGGAAGTGAACATAATACTCCGGCAATGGAACCGATAGAGCTTTTTGCAAGAAATGGTAAACCATTGACAGATAGACTTATGCAAATTAACTTTGATGGAGCTTGTGTTATTGCGGCACATCAATATTTAGTTTCACAAGGCTTGAATGGATATGTAGACAAGGAAGGCAAAGTCGACAGAACAAAAAGAGAAGAATTCGTTAAATTCGGTAAAGAACTAATTCTAAAAACTATAGACCATAAATAATAAACAGACATGAAAGCAATTCAAGATTTAATAGATATTTCAAGATATTACGGCGCAGATAATCGTTTCGTTATTGCAGGTGGTGGTAATACATCATATAAAAATGAAGAAAAAATCTGGGTAAAAGCAAGTGGTTCGTCATTAGCAACTATTTCGGAAGATGGATTTGCCGTTTTAGATCGTTCGAAGTTAAATGCCATGTCTGATAAAGTTTATAGCACAGATGTATCAGAACGTGAAGAACAAGTGAAAAATGACTTGGCTGATGCCACTTTAACCAAAGGAAAGCGACCGTCAGTTGAAACATCTATGCATAATATTATCCAATATTCATATGTTGTACATTTACATCCGACTTTGGTGAATGGTTTGATGTGTGCGCAAAGAGCTGAGCAAGAGTTATATAGACTTTTTGGTGAAAATAATGTATATGTGCCATACACCGATCCGGGATATGTTTTGTTTAAGAAAGTAGAAGAAAAAATCAAAGAATATCGTCATAAACATGCTGAAGAACCCAACGTGATATGGTTGCAAAATCATGGAATTTTTGTAGCTGCCGATACAATTGATGAAATTAAACTCATATATCAAGACATAATAGCAGGATTAGAGAAAGCAAATAAAACTGTATTACCTTCTGAATCAAGACCTACTTGTAGGTGCACAGAGCAAATATTGCCGGGAATCAGATCGATGGTCTCTGCTGATGGAATAAAAGCATTAAAAGTACGCAAGAACGAGTTGATAAAGTATTTCTACGATTCTGAAAGTAATCAAAAAAGTATTTTACATCCATTTACTCCTGATGCCATAGTATATTGTAAATCCAACTATTTGTTTTTTAATCAAGAAAATCCTGAAGATGTTTTGAGTGATGCTGAAGTACGTATTCCTGATTTTTACAAACAATTTGGATATTATCCTAAAGTTTTATTGATCAAGGGTATAGGATTGATGGCAATAGGTGAAAATGCTGCACAGTGTGATATCATTTTGGATGTGTTTGAAGATGCTATGAAAATAGCTTTTTTGTCGAATTCATTTGGCGGTGCACATCCAATGACTCAGAGTCAGATTGATTTTATTGATAATTGGGAAGTTGAAAATTATCGTCGCTCTGTTGCTGTAACAATAAAATCCGGTCGTGCTGAAAATAAAACCATTGTAATAACTGGTGCTGCTCAAGGATTTGGTGAGGGTATAGCACGTTATCTGCTTCAAGAAGGAGCTAATATTGTTGTTGCAGATATGAATGAAGTTGCAGGACAAGCAACCGTAGAAAAGTTTAAGCTACTTACAAAAAGCAATAGAGTAATATTTGTGAAAACCGATGTAAGTAATCTGCAAAGTATAGAAAGCATGGTACATGAAACTATATGTAATTTTGGTGCAATAGATGTGTTTGTAAGCAATGCAGGTGTATTGCGAGCAGGTGGTTTGGAGGATATGAGCATAGAAAACTTCGATTTTGTTACCAAAATAAATTATAATGCGTTTTTTTATTGTACCAAAGTGGTAAGTAAGGTGATGAAACTTCAGACTAAATATGCGAGTGCCGACTATTACTCTGATATTATTCAGATTAATTCTAAATCGGGTTTGAAAGGCAGTAAAGCCAATTTTGCGTATGCAGGTGGAAAATTTGGAGGTATAGGTCTGACTCAGTCATTTGCGTTAGAGTTAGCTCCATTTAATATCAAAGTAAATGCAATTTGTCCGGGTAATTTTTATGAAGGTCCGCTTTGGAGCGATCCTGATAATGGTTTGTTTGTCCAATATCTAAATGCAGGAAAAGTGCCGGGTGCCAAAACAATAGAGGATGTAAAAGAGTTTTATCTTTCACAAGTCCCTATGCGTAAGGGCTGTACGCCCGATGATGTTAGCAAAGGTATATTGTATTTAATAGAACAATGTGGCGAAACCGGACAGGCCTTACCAATCACAGGAGGGCAGATTATGCTTAATTAATACATTATATTATATATGAAAACAAAAGCAGTAAGACTTTATGGTAAGAAAGATCTTCGATTGGAAGAGTTTGAATTACCGGAAATTAAAGAAGATGAGATATTAGCTAAGGTCATATGCGATTCCTTATGTATGTCATCTTATAAAGCTTCATCGCAGGGAACAGATCATAAACGTATTCCTAATGATGTAGCAGAAAATCCTATAATGATAGGTCATGAATTTGCTGGCGAGCTAATTCAAGTTGGTTCGAAATGGGCAAATAAATTCAAAGCAGGAGATAAATTTTCCATACAACCGGCTTTAAATTATGCAGGTGGTCCGGTTGGTGTTTTGAGTGCACCTGGATATAGTTATAAATATATTGGTGGAGATGCAACTTATGTAATCATTCCAAATGAAGTAATGGAGCTTAATTGCTTATTGTCTTATGAGGGTGAGGGATATTATCCTGCATCTTTATCAGAACCCTTATCTTGTGTTATCGGTGCTATGCATGCCAATTATCACACAACGCCTGGCAGTTATGTTCATAAAATGGATATAGTGGATGGAGGTAATATGGCTTTATTGGCGGGTGTCGGGCCAATGGGATTAGCAGCTATTAATTATGTTTTAAATCGTCCAGACCGCAGACCATCTCTTTTTGTCGTTACTGATGTTGACCAAGTCAGACTTGATAGAGCAGCATCACTATATACAGTTGAGTTCGCAGCATCTATGGGAATAGATTTACGTTATGTAAATACCGGTAAAATGGATAATCCTGTGGAAGGACTAAAAGCCATATCGGATGGACATGGTTATGATGATGTGTTTGTTTTTGCACCTGTCAAACAAGTAATTGAGCAAGCTGATGATATACTTGCGTTTGATGGTTGCTTGAACTTCTTTGCCGGTCCGTCTGATCCAAACTTTAAAGCATTGTTCAATTTCTATAATGTACATTATGCATATTCACATGTGGTTGGAACAAGCGGAGGCAATAATGATGATATGGTGGAGGCTTTAGATTTAATGTCGAAAGGATTGGATCCTGCCGGACTTGTAACCCACATAGGCGGATTAAATGCTGTGATTGATACAACTAACAATCTTCCAAATATTCCCGGAGGTAAAAAATTAATTTACACCCATATCGAAATGCCTTTAACTCCTATTGCCGAGTTTGAGAACTTAGGTGAGAATGATGAAGTTTTCAGGCATTTAGCAGATATATGCAAGAGGCATAATGGTTTGTGGAATGTAGAAGCAGAGAATTATTTACTATCAAAAAAAGCCCTGTAAAATCAGGGCTTTTTTAAAAAGATATATGTTGTGTTATTTCAAAATCCTTTTATTCAACACGTTTGTATTTCGGTACCAGCATCTTCATAATTAACCAACCAATTAAATAAGCCACCGCACAAATCGAGAAAATAATCATATATCCGGAGTTAATTCCGTTCACTACTGTTTCGCCGGATTGTATCAGATAATTTAGAAAATCTTCCAACGAACTCATTTTTTCTCCGGACAAAAGGCTCTGTTCTTCTAAAAAAAATTGAGCAGTTGTTTTATCGGCAAGCAACGGATATTTTTCCAATAGTGCTATACCGTTTACAGAACTCCAATTTTTTTGTGAAAAATCAAAAAGAATACCCGAACCAAGATTGATAAGCATTGCTCCCACGCCACCTGCCATGCCTCCAATTCCTGTGATAGTGGCAATGGAAGATTTTGGGAACATGTCGCCAACGGTAGAGAATATATTTGCAGACCATGATTGATGTGCGGCGCCAGCGATACCGATGATAATAACAGGAATCCAGTATGAAATATGTCCCAACGGTTGCGCTAACAACGCCAAAAGTGGGAGAAAGGCAAAAATGAGCATGGCTTTCATACGTCCCGCATAAGGTTCCATCCCTTTTCTCTCTACAAAAATAGTAGGCAGATAGCCTCCAAACAGTGATAGCATGGATATTAGGTAGAGTACGAATATGGCAATTTGCGCTTTGGGATCGGATGAAGGTATTTTATAAACAGAGCTCAAATAAGCCGGAACCCAGAAAAGATAGAACCACCAAACTCCGTCTGTCATGAATTTTCCTATTGCGAATGACCATGTTTGCTTATATTTGAAGCTGTCGGCAAACGAAAGTTTCTTTTCAGGTGTGGCAGTAACGTTACCGTCCAAAGTAACCTCGTCGTCTTGATTAATATAAGCCAATTCTGCGGCGTTAACTCTTGGATTGCTTTCGGGTTTTTTATAGACAAACACCCAGACTCCCATCCAGACGAATCCCAGTGCTCCAATAATCAAGAATGACATCTCCCAACCATAATATTTGGCAATAACGGGAATAGAAAGAGGTGCCAGCAATGCTCCGATTTGTGCGCCGGAGTTGAATATGCTTGTTGCAAATCCACGGTCTTTTTTTGGAAAATATTCTGCTGTTGCTTTAATCGCTGCCGGAAAGTTTCCTGCTTCTCCCAAAGCCAATACAGCACGGGCAAAAATAAAGAGCATCACACTAACGTTGATGATTTTTCCCACGTTATCAACCATAGCAATTGTTTCACGTGCTCCTTCGAAACCGACCAGCCATTTGCCAGTAATGATACCCGATGTCGCAATACCGCAAAATGCGTGTAAACATGCCCCAAACGACCATATCCCGATTGCCCATAAGAATCCTTTTTTTGTATCCAACCAATCGACAAAACGACCTGCTAAAAGCATGCACAAGGCATAAAAACCAGAAAAAAACATGGTAATGTAGCCGTAGTGTGTATTTGTCCAGTGGAATTCGGGTACAATAAAGTCTTTCCAAGTCAATGATAAAACTTGTCTGTCGAGATAGTTGATAGTAGTTGCAAAAAACAATAGAACAACTATTGTCCATCTGTATTGCGTCATTTTGTTAACCACATTGTGTGTTTTTGTCATGTTTTTAAAATAATGTATTAATAAATAATAGAAAATTCATTTCTCAATTTAAAATTTAAAAAATATTTTAGCGTTATTGTAACTGATATTTTCTACCATTTGTCCGATAAATTCAATTTCCGAAGCCGGTAATAATCCTTTTTCCACATCATCGCCTAACAGGTTGCATAAGGTTCTGCGGAAATATTCATGACGAGGGTAGGAGAGGAAGCTCCTTGAGTCGGTCAACATACCAACAAAACGACTTAATAATCCTAATACCGAAAGTGCATTCATTTGTTTTTCCATACCATCTTTTTGGTCTAAGAACCACCAACCCGAACCGAATTGTATTTTCCCGGGTACAGTTCCATCCTGGAAATTTCCTGTCATAGTAGCAATCATTTCATTATCAGCAGGATTCAAATTGTATAGAATGGTCTTAGTCAATTTGTTATTTGTGTCTAAGCGATTTAAAAACTTCGACATTGCCTTTGCAGTATTAAAGGTACCAATAGAATCAAACCCAGTATCCGGACCTAATTTATTGAATAAGCGTGTGTTATTATTACGGATTGCTCCATAATGAAATTGTTGTGTCCAGCCTTTTTCCCAATCCATTTCAGCAAAAATAACCAACATTGCAGATTTAAACTTCAATATTTCTTCAAGTGTTAGTTGATTTCCGCCATATATCTTATTAAATATTGCTTTAATTTCATTTTCCGTATAATCTTCTGCATAAAATTCTTCAATTCCATGATCTGATAGTTTACATCCTAATTCACTAAAGAAATCATGTCTTTTTCTTAGAGCTTCAATTAGGTCATCGAAAGAAGAAATAGTAATTTCGGAAACTTTAGAAAGTTGTTCTACATAAGATTTGAAACTTGCAGCATCTTCCACAGCCATAGCCTTATCCGGTCGCCAAGTTGGGAGCATTTTAATTTCAAACCCATCGTTTTTAGTTTTGATATGATGTTCAAGAGAATCAACAGGATCATCGGTTGTGCAGACAGCCTCTACCTTATATTTACGCATCAGATTACGTGCTGAATATTCAGGTTTACTCAATTTCTCATTACATTCTTCGAATATTTCACGAGCAGTTTTAGGAGATAGCAATTTCTCGATACCAAACGCTGTTTTAAGTTCCAAATGTGTCCAGTGATACAAAGGATTACGCATTGTGTAAGGTACAGTTTCAGCCCATTTTTCGAACTTTTCCCAATCGGATGTATTAGCACCGGTCATGTACTTTTCATCTATGCCGTTAGTACGCATCGCACGCCATTTATAATGATCGCCTCCTAACCATATTTCGGTAATAGATTTAAACTTGTGGTCGTTTGCAACCATAGAAGGAATTAAATGACAGTGATAGTCGATAATTGGCTGTTTAGCAGCGTGCTCATGATACAGCTTTTGTGCAGTTTTTGTCTGCAACAAAAAGTTTTCGTCAAGAAATTGTTTCATTTTATTTGTACTTTAATTTTGTCCGTGTTCGCACACAAAAGTACAAAAATAATTTATATACCAAATATTATAGTTGTAAATAATTTGATTTATACACAAAAAACACAAGAAATTGAACATAACTACATGTTATTTATATATGAAACATTGCTATTGAACTGCAAAAACATTGTTAATGTAATAATGTGCCCAAATATTACTAATTACATCTTAATTCCATATATTATTAGTAACTTTGCAGCCGTTTAGAAAATAGATTAACTCAATATTATGTCAGAAAAAAAATTAAATTTATTAGCTGATTTTCCTGCTGTTTCAACTCAAGAATGGTTAGATAAGGTAACAGCCGATTTAAAAGGTGCTGATTTTGATAAAAAATTAGTGTGGAAAACAAACGAAGGTTTTAATGTACAACCTTTCTATCGTGCTGAAGATATTCAGAACTATAACTCTAAAGATTCTTTGCCGGGCAAATTTCCTTATGTTCGTGGTGCTAAGGCTACTAATGATTGGTTGGTACGACAGAATATTAATTTGAAAGATGCAAATGAAGCAAACAAAAAGGCAATCGAACTACTCAGTAGAGGCGTAAATTCTTTAGGCTTTAATGTTGATAAGAAGAAGCTCAGTCCTGAATTTATTGCTGATCTACTTGATGGTATCGAAGCAAATAAAGTAGAGTTAAATTTTAAAACTTGTACAAAAAAGACGGTTGAACTTACAAATCTTCTTATAGATTATTTTGATGCTAAAGGCTATCTTGCCCATGAATTGCATGGTTCTATAAACTTAGACCCTATAAATAAAATGTTGCTTCGTGGTAAGAAATTCAATGCAGATGAAATAACTGTCCTTATTGAGGCTGCTGCTCTTGCTGCTGCTAAACTTCCTTTCTATCGTGTGGTAAACGTAAATGCTATCAGCCTTTCTAATGCAGGGGCTTATGCTGCACAAGAACTTGGATATGCACTTGCATGGGGAAATCAGTATCTTTCTTTGATGGTTGAAAAGGGTGTTGATATTTCTCTCGCTGCTAAAAAGATTAAATTTAATTTTGGCGTTGGTAGTAACTATTTCATGGAAATTGCAAAATTCCGTGCTGCCAAATGGCTGTGGGCTTTAATTGTTAAAGCATATCAACCTGTTTGTCGCCGACCCGATTGCCCCGAAACTGTTGATGGTATTTGCTTCTGTGCAATGAAAATGCGTATTCACGCTGAAACATCATCTTTTAATAAGACTGTATTCGACCCGAATGTAAATATGTTGCGTACGCAAACAGAGGCTATGAGTGCAACTTTAGGCGGAGTAAATTCACTTACTGTATCTCCTTTTGATGCAGTTTATAAAAGACCGGATGAGTTTTCGGAACGTATTGCTCGCAATCAACAGTTGTTACTAAAAGAGGAATCGAATTTTGATAAAGTTGCCGACCCTGCTGCCGGTTCTTATTATATAGAAAAACTTACTAACGAAATTGCTGCTCAGGCTTGGAGTCTGTTCCTCAAAATTGAAGATGAGGCTGGTTTCCTTGCTGCTGTTACAAATGGTAGCGTACAGCAAGATATGAATGCTACTGCCGTAGCTCGTTTGAAAAATGTATCTTCTCGTAAAGAGGTACTGCTCGGTACAAATCAATTCCCAAATTTCTCTGAAATATCAGGTAATGTAGAATCTACTGAAGAACATTGCTGTGGCGGTCATAACCATCATCATCATAGTGAGATAGAAACTTTAAAAACTGTGCGTGCTGCTCAGGAGTTCGAAGCTTTGCGCTTTGCAACCGAAGCGGTTGATAAACGTCCTAAAGTTTTTATGCTGACTATCGGCAATCTGGCTATGCGACTTGCACGTGCTCAATTCTCTTCTAATTTCTTTGCTTGTGCAGGTTACGAAATAATAGATAATCTCGGTTTTAATACTATTGCCGAAGGTGTAGAAGCTGCTCGTAAGGTTGATGCTGACATTATCGTTTTATGCTCAAGTGATGATGAATATGCTGATTTGGCACCTCAGGCTTTCGAGCTGACTAAAGGTAAGGAAATTCTTGTAATTGCTGGTGCACCCGCATGCACCGATGATTTGAAAGCTTTAGGTATTAACCATTTTATTAACGTAAAAACTAATGTGCTTGAATCTCTTAAAGGATTTAATACACTAATGAATATAGTGATTAGTGATTAGTGATTGGCACATTAAAATATTATTTTTATGAAACAACCTCTAAAAAATTGGATTATTGCGTTTCGCCCATGGGCGTTTCCTGCATCTACAATGCCGGTTATACTTACTATATCATTTCTTTTTTATGAATATGATGCGTTTAATCTTGATATTAACTGGTGGTTCGGACTTGTTGCTCTCATAGGTGTGATGTTCGTACATGCCGGTGCAAATCTTATTAGTGATTATTTCGATTTTAAGTATAATATTGATAGAAAAGAGACTTTTGGTTCGAGTAGATTACTCGTGGAAGGTGTGTTCGAACCTTCTATCATTTTGAACTATGGTATTATATTATTAGGAGTTGGAGCGGTAATCGGCTTAATTCTTACTATGTTCACAGGTATTCATCTACTTTGGATTGGTTTGATTGGTGTATTAGCTTCATTTTTCTATTATAAATTCAAATTTGCTGCTCTGGGCGATTTGCTTATTTTTATTATTTACGGTCCGCTTATAGGCTTGGGAACTGCTTATGTTATGTGTGGCGAATTATATTGGAAAGTAATTCTAATCAATATCCCTGTTGCTATGTTAGTGGTAAATATCCTTCATGCTAATAATACTCGTGATATTAAACATGATGGTGTAGCTCATATTAAAACTCAGGCTATGTTGCTCGGATTGAAAGGTTCAAAAATTCAATATGTGGTTCTTGGATTGGGCGCCTATTTAGTATTGATTGTCTATAATGCTCTTGGAATGGTGCATCCGTTGACTCTTATCACTTTAATTTCTGTTCCAATTGCATTGAAAAATATTAAAATTATAATGAAAGCTGATGTTGAAAAACCTGAAATAATAAAGGATTTGGATGCTATGTCGGCTCAGTTGGTGATAGCTTTTGGATTATTATTTTCTATGATGAATGTAATTGCCAAAGCTATTTAAAACGTAAATTTTGTGTTTTTACTATTTACTGAATTAAAATAAAATGAATAATAGATTATTAATTGCTATTTTGATTGCTGCTCTGCTGTGGTTCTTTATGTTTTCTCCATGGACTGCGGGATTGATGAATTTTTGGATAGCAATGGGAGTATCAGCCATTATTTTAGTATCTATTTGTCGCTTCACGGTTAAAGATTTCTATAAACAATTTGAAATCAATACTAAAGGTGTTGTTATCGGAATTGTATCTGCCGCTGTATTATATGGTGTATTCTATATTGGCAATTACCTTTCTACGGCTTGGTTTGATTTTGCTAAACCTCAAATTGGTAATATATATGGAATGAAGGAGGGGAGTAACCTATGGCTGATAGGTTTATTGTTGCTTGTGGTGGTCGGACCTGCTGAAGAGATTTTCTGGCGTGGGTTTGTTCAACGTGCCCTCACCGTTAAGTATGGCAATTGGGTAGCCTTTTTTGTTACTACTCTGATTTATGCATTGGTGCATATCTGGTCGTTTAATTTTATGCTTATTATGGCGGCTTTAGTGTGCGGTGCATTTTGGGGATTGATGTTTATATATTTTGGCAAAAAGAGTATTGTGCCATTAATTATTTCACATGCATTGTGGGATGTAGCTGTATTTGTTGTGTTTCCGATTATGTGATTTAATAAATTGATATATAGCTAAATAAGACTATATATCTAAACTTTTGATTTGATTGTAATTTTGAAAATATATATTTATGAAGCCTAACTTCAAAGACATTAAAATTAATGATTTTGCAACTCATAAAGTTGCTGAACAACCGGAGTCAAATTGGTTAACTCCTGAACAGATTCCTGTTAAGCCTTTTTATTCTAAAGAAGATTTAGAGGGTATGGAACATCTGAATTATGCTGCCGGTGTGCCTCCATATCTCCGTGGTCCGTATTCGGTAATGTACGCAATGCAACCGTGGACAATTCGTCAGTATGCCGGTTTTTCGACCGCTGAAGAATCGAATGCCTTCTATCGTCGTAACTTAGCTGCCGGTCAGAAAGGTTTGTCGGTTGCGTTCGATTTAGCAACACATCGTGGTTATGATGCCGATCACGAGAGGGTAGTGGGCGATGTCGGTAAAGCCGGTGTTTCTATCTGCTCTGTTGAGGATATGAAAGTGCTGTTCGATGGTATACCGCTGAATAAGATGTCGGTTTCCATGACTATGAATGGTGCTGTGTTGCCTGTTTTAGCTTTCTACATTGTTGCCGGTCTCGAACAAGGTGCTAAGTTGGAAGAAATGGCAGGAACTATTCAAAATGATATTCTGAAGGAGTTTATGGTGCGTAATACATATATCTATCCTCCTAAGTTTTCAATGAAAATTATTGCTGATATCTTTGAATATACTTCGAAGAATATGCCTAAGTTCAATTCGATTTCTATTTCCGGATATCATATGCAAGAAGCCGGTGCAACTGCTGATATCGAATTAGCTTACACATTAGCTGATGGTTTGGAATATCTTCGTGCCGGTGTGAATGCAGGTATGAACATCGACTCATTTGCACCTCGTTTGTCGTTTTTCTGGGCTATTGGTATGAATCATTTTATGGAGATTGCCAAAATGCGTGCAGCACGTATGCTATGGGCGAAAATCGTAAAACAGTTCAATCCAAAGAATCCTAAATCGCTTGCCCTACGTACACATTCGCAAACATCGGGATGGTCGCTAACCGAACAGGATCCGTTTAATAATGTCGGTCGCACTTGCATAGAAGCTATGGCTGCTGCTTTAGGTCACACTCAGTCACTTCATACAAATGCACTTGATGAGGCTATCGCTCTGCCTACCGATTTTTCAGCTCGTATTGCACGTAATACACAAATATATATTCAACAGGAAACTGATATTTGCCGCGAAGTAGATCCATGGGCAGGTTCATATTATGTAGAATCTTTAACACAAGAAATTGCTGAAAAAGCTTGGGCTTTAATCGAAGAAGTTGAAAAATTAGGTGGTATGGCTGCTGCTATTGAAACAGGCATTCCTAAGATGCGTATCGAAGAGGCTGCTGCTCGTACACAGGCTCGTATTGACTCAGGCAATCAGACTATCGTAGGGGTTAATAGCTATCGTCTCGAAAAAGAAGATCCTATTGATATTCTCGAAGTGGATAATACGGCAGTACGTATACAACAAATTGAAAGATTGAAACAATTGAAAGGTAACAGAAATGAAGCTGAAGTGCAAAAGGCTCTTGCTGCTATTACTGAATGTGCTAAAACCGGTCAGGGTAATTTATTAGAATTAGCCGTTGAAGCTGCGCGTTTGCGTGCTTCTTTAGGCGAAATATCAGATGCTTGCGAAGCTATCGCAGGTCGTTATAAAGCAACAATTAGAACTATTTCAGGAGTGTATTCATCAGAAACTAAAAACGATTCGGATTTCCAAAGGGCATCTGAATTAACAGATAAATTTGCTAAAAAGGAAGGTCGCCGACCACGTATCATGGTTGCTAAAATGGGACAAGACGGTCACGACCGTGGTGCTAAGGTTGTAGCTACCGGTTATGCCGACTGTGGCTTCGATGTCGATATGGGTCCTTTATTTCAGACTCCGGCTGAAGCTGCCAAGCAGGCTGTTGAAAACGATGTGCATATCATGGGAGTTTCTTCTCTTGCAGCAGGACATAAAACTTTAGTACCGCAAGTTATTGCAGAGCTTAAAAATCTTGGTCGCGAAGATATTTTAGTAATCGCCGGTGGTGTTATTCCTGCGCAAGACTATGATTTCCTTTATAAAGCAGGCGTTGCAGCAATCTTTGGTCCCGGTACTTCAGTAGCAAAAGCTGCGTGTACTATTATGGAAATTTTGCTCGAAGAATAAGTTTTAGTTTTTAGTTTTGAGTATGGAGTGTCTTGTCCTGTAAATGAAATATACAGGAGTGGGGTTTAAAACGATATGATTATAATTGGGAAAGAAAATAAAAGTTTATAATATAGATATTGTTATTTATTCTAAAAATGAAGCAGAATATATTTCACTAACTGATATGGCTCGCTTCAAAGATTCTAAGCGCACCAATTACATTATTCAAAACTGGATGCGAAGTAGAAGTACAATTGAATTTATCGGACTCTGGGAACAGTTGAACAATCAAAATTTTAAAAGCATCGAATTCGACGCCTTTAAAAATGAAGCGGGTTCAAATTCTTTTTCTTTAACACCTCAGCGATGGATTGAAACCACAAATGCTATTGGCATTATTTCAAAATCAGGCAGATATGGTGGAACATATGCATATAAAGACATTGCTTTTGAATTTGCAACTTGGTTAAGCCCTACATTTAAGCTCTATTTAATCAAAGAATATCAACGACTAAAAGAAATTGAAAACAATCAATATAACTTAGAATGGAACGTAAAAAGAATATTGAGCAAAGTTAATTATACTATTCAAACAGATGCGGTTAAAGATTATATTCTACCAAAATCAAATTATACAAAAGATACTGAATGGTTAGCTTATGCCGAAGAAGCTGATATTTTAAACGTAGCTTTGTTTGGATGTACAGCAAAACAATGGAGAGAAGCAAATACACGATTAACTTTGGAAGGAAAAAACTTACGAGACATAGCCAGTATAAATGAATTAGCTGTTTTGTCTAATTTAGAATCTGCCAATGCAGATATGATCAATCAGGGAAGGAATTGACAAAAAAGAACGCTTCGAAAAACTCTGTAAAATAGCTCAATATCAAACGGACATCCTTGATAAACAAGATTTTCTGAAATCACTAAAAAGAACTTCTGATGAGATTTATTTGAATTCCGAAGAAACGAGCAAACCTTCATAATTCGAAAACTATTTATGAGGAATTTGTACCTTTAGACTCTGGTGTTGAAAGCAGATTTGCACAATATTGTGAAACCAGTGAGCAAATAAAAATCAAATCTACTAATCACCAATCACTCATCAAAATACAACCAATTATACTTCTCCCTTTCTTTCTTGGGCTGCTTTTCGATTTTGCGTGTGTAATCGAAGTATACTTTGTAGGAAATACTTGGTATTATGGTGAAAAAGCCTAATTTGTATAATTGTAGCGGACGTGTGTAATCGGTGAAATTATCTCGCTTTTTGTCGTCATCGTAATGATACATAAATGGATTGATGTGGCTGTAAGCATTATAAATGGAATAAGTCCACACAGCTTTATTACCACGCTTTGTGGTTGTGGTATGACTGAACCCTAAATCTAAGCGATGATAAGGTTGCATGCGTGCGGAGTTTTTTTCTCCATAGATAAGTTCTACATTGGTTTCTCCCGTTTCGGTATTCAAATAATAGTGTTTTCCTAATGCCGGAGTGTAAGGCATTCCGCTCTGAAATATCCATACGGCATTCATAGTCCAGTTTTTGGGAAGCTCTCTGTTTGCTGTAAAGGTTAAGTTATGCGGACGGTTAAAATCATACTCACTTCGTTTTCCTCCATTGATATTGGAAAAAGTACGGTCGGCATGCGACCATGCGTAACCTAAAGAGCCTGTCCATTTTCCGGTGTTTTTCTTCAGCATAAACTCTGCTCCGTAAGCTGTTCCTTTTCCGTTAGTTTCAATTTTGTTTTCTACAGCCACGATATTAATCATGTTTTCATAGCCTTCTTTCAACGTAATAAGATTTTGCATTTGCTTATAATAAACACCTGTTTCAATCGAGAATTTTCTTCCTGCAAATTGACCATTCCAAGAAAGCGAATACTGATTGGAAATTTCAGGAGGTAAGATTTGGGTGGCAGGTAACCAGACTTCACGTTTTAGTAATTCGGTTTGTGCGAAAACCAAATGCGAACTCTGACTTACACGCATATAATTCAGGTTGAAACTTTGACGCTGATTGGGCGAGTATGACAGGTTTACACGAGGTTCTGGCTCTATAAAGGTTGTACCATTATTACTAAAACTACTCAGACGAAACGATGGCTGTAACAACAATCCGGATGTCAGACTGATTTTATTATCAAGATATACTGCCGATTCGATAGCATGAAATGTATCGCCTATAGCAGGTGTGGAGGAAGTCGAAAGGTAGTTATAATTCGGCTCATAGTTCAGCTTACTAATCTGACCGCCAAACTCCATATTCCAATTCCTGAGGAAAGCATATTTCCATGCTGAACGCAATGATAAGTCGTTGACCGAAGCTCTATTCAATGTTTCCACTTTTTCTGTTACATCATTGATTGTACTTCTGTAGTTCTGTCCCGTGCTGTTGCGGTAACGGCTGTACGAAAGTATGTTCTCAGCATAAAGTTTCGGACTGAATACCCGATTCCAGCGACCGGAAACCAACCAGTTGCCCCATTGTTGGTTGATATGGCTACGTTCGTTATAACTCATTTTCCAAGGCTTCGTCCAAAAGTTCAGATAGTCATCGCCCTGATAGAGGTTCAAACTTAAGCTGTTGCGTTCATCGGGTTTCCAGTTTAGCTTAGCATTAATGTCGTGAAAACCATAGGCGACAATCGCATAGTTACCGGATGAAAAAGTGCTGGCTAATCCGAAAAAAGCATCTATTAAGGTTTTACGGGCAGTAACTATATAGCTGATTTTATTATTCAGCAAAGGTCCTTCAAAAGTGAAAGATGCATCTGTAACTCCCAGACTAAAAGAGCCTTGATGCTTCGAAATATCACCTTCACGTTGTGTAATATCTACGATTGATGATAGTTTGCCACCCTGACGAGCAGGGAAATTACCCTTATAGAAATCCACTGAATTAATCATATCCGGATTGAAGACGGATAGAAGTCCACCGAGATGATTTACGTAAATAAGCGGTACATTATCCAATAAATATTGATTTTGTCCGGGTTCACCACCACGCACCATCATCAAGCTCATTCCTTCCGATTGAGTTTGCACGCCTGGCAAGAGTTGCAAAGCCTTTATCACATCAGGCTTCCCTCCCAAAGTAGGAATTTGTGTTAGCTCTTTAGATGATAATCGGGTAGTCTCAAAATTCCTTTCGCGCGTAGCAATTACGGTTATTTCCTCCAAATTATTTCCGACTTCAAGTCTGATGGTGATGAGCGTATCGCGCATCGACTCTATATTAAACGCTACTGTTTTATAACCGATATATGAGATATTGAGTTCACAGGGCGTATTTACTTTCAGACTGAAATAACCGCGATTATCGGTGACAGTGCCGGTATGCTCATTCTTCTCCAAGATATTTGCACCAATCAACACCTCGCCATTTTGCGCATCACGTACAAAACCCGAAAGCTGAACAGTTGCAGCCGTAAGCCATTGAGCTGCTGCTATGAATGTCAGAAAGAATATGTGTTTTATTTTAATTGTCATTGTTTGTTTACATCTTTTTTAGTTACAGAACTACTCATAAATATTCCCAATCCGTTTGTAACATTGGAATACAGCGGATATCGTTGCGGCGAAGTGCCTATTCCTCCCCATTGTGCCGATTCATAGATATAATATTGTTTCTGGTAGTTATAGTAAGATTCGTCTATACTTCGTAATTCAATAAACAAGGTATCCGTAGTGCTGTATGAGTCGCTAAATTCGCTGAAATACACTTTCATCCAATGCTTATCTGTTTTCATCTTCCGGTTGGAAAATACCATCAGTGGATTGGCTTCATTTAATAAAACTGAGTCTTGTTCCGCGCGCATAAAAATATATTTTTCATCTATTCGCAAACCTTCTTTAAAATCATTAATATCCCAGTCGTAGTACGGACCAAATGATCGAGATTTTAGTTTTACTTCCCAAAATTTTTCACTTTGCATGTCATTATGCATAAGAAATACAACAGAAGATATCTTTTCTCCTTCCTCTCCACGTCCTACTAAATCGGTAAAAACTATCGAATCAATTTCAGTAGGAGAGGGAACGGTGGTGCGAGCCGTTATGGTATTAAAACCGGTAATTTTTGCTGTGCAAGTATAGCTTACTCCTGCTCTTACGAGGCGTGTACTGCCATACCAACCTTCATCTATGTACTGAAGCGTATCGGGAGCTTCTCCCTGACTTTCAATTATAACCAATGCATCTTTTACATGACCGGGCATAGTGTCGGACAAGTTAGCCGCTAAGCTTATTTGTACCATAAACGTACTATCAGCTTGTAGAAGTCCGTTCATCACAGGTACAGCAGCAAAATCAGAAAATTCATCGTCGACCAAAGCCTGGCAGGATAGGAATATCAGTGTGATAAAGATGAAAAAGATAGATTTATAGAGTGACATGTGCTGAATTATTGAGTAATTGTATATGTGTTGTGTTTGTTAGAATTTTACTACAACGCCGGCTTTCCATTTAAAGTATTGTTTGTAATGAAATTTTCCTCCCATCAGTTCTGCAAAAACTCCAATATGTTTCGTAAAATAATAATTCATACCGGCACCCAATCCGGCTTCAAATTCAGGTTTATCCCATATTCCTTCTGTGTATTGGTATGAAAAACCCATCTCATGTATTTCACCGGTACCTGTTGGATATTTTTCAGAAACCAATCCCATGCGGATAATTCCATCGGTTGACTGTTAACCATACCGTAAGTAAGTTTGAAATTCAGTTTTTTGTTGCTTTGTGCACTTAATCTAAAGGATAGTGATAAGATGAAAATAATAACTAAAACTCTGATTGATTGTGTACTGTAATGCATAACAATATTGCGTAGCGGGGGATAAGATAATTTGCGTATAATCATAAAATTAATTCCGGTATCATTAAATATCATTTGTTTTTATGCAGATAGTAAAACGGTTATCCTTTGTGGTTTATAGAATATTAGTTTTATTGAATATTGAAAATTATTATATTATCATAAGCCGTTAATATTATTCTAATTACGACTGCAAATGTACACATTAATTTGTTTGTTGTTTTATATTAATTGTTATTTTTTGAGACAGCCTCCTGCAAGGTTATTATGCAGGACGGCTTTCTCAATCAGATGATTTGATTTCATAGTAGTTAATTGATTTTGGATTATAATATAGAGGTGTTTATCCTCATACTGTATGAATGCTTCCCCTCACACTGTATGAATGCTTCCCCTCATACTGCATGAATGCTTCCCCTCATACTGTGTGAAGAAAATTCTACTATACCAATAGCATCTTATTAAATAGACTAACTCTGGGTATTTTTAGCAAAGCGCCTCCACCTGGAAATTGCGTTACCACCTTCACAGAATACTCTCCCTTTGCTAATTCAGGTATCATTGCGATAACCGATGCCGGTTTGTTGGTAACTAAAACGGTAGCTTTTATGGCTTCACCGGTTTTGGGGACAAACCACAGTCCTACGTCTTCATTGTCGCCGACTATTTTCAGATTGCTGCCCCATAACTGTACAACACCGCCTGGAGTAAGTATTTCGTTAGTTTTACCAGAAACAACGTCTTTCACTTCCTGAATGGATGGGGTGGGAGAAATGGCATTGGTTTTCTCGAACTTCACTTTAGTTTCTGCATCTCGTAGCAGAACTCCTTTGGAAAGGTTTACGTTCAGTTTGTGACGTCCTCCATCGAAAACGTCCATCGGTCCTTCGAACACACCCGAAATGGAGAATGATGTGTTAAAAAGCGGAAGATTGATTGTGCTACCATTCTGAATTAGTGAGGTTATCACTTCTTCGAAAAGATTTAACACCGCCAACATGTCGGTACGCGTAACGAGCGTTCCTCGCTGCAACATAAGACTGATGATGGCTTCTTTGTCATAACTGCCCTCTACTACGGTCTGAGCCGAATAATCATCCGGGCGTTCTGTAAGCAGGTTCTCCTGCAAAGAATACTTTAACATAGTTTTTTAAAAAATTAAATGATTAATAAAAGATTAATAATTATGGAATTATTTTCCACTTGCAAAGCTCCAAACTTTTTTTGTATAATCAGGTTAACGGAATGTTATATAACATTGGGATTACGTTATTTAACATTGGAGGCTTTGTAACGTGTTGATTAATAGGGGATAGGTAAAGAGGTGTCTTTTGTGGAATGTGATGGCTGTTAACATTGGGTGAAAATGAGTGTTAACATTAGATATATGGGTGTAACGTACATCGTACTTAGTTTTTGTCCTGTGGCATCATAAAAGAATTCGGTTTGCTCATCAGCCAAATCCTGGTATTCTTTGACTGAGTAACTGTTTTGGCTGTTTGCATGGTCTGTTATCTTTTTAATCTGATTTCCGTTGTATTGAAACGAGAGATTGTCGATATGGTATCCTCCTGCCTGTCCCTGACGCCATATACCGGTTATATTTCCATGCTTGTCGTAAAAGAAACTCTCGTTGCAGTCCTCGGGAATAAAACAATTTACATTTATTGTCATAATTCTGGAGTTAATTGATTATGGTGTAAACTTATTTTAGGACAAGACATTTGCGGGGCTTGTTTTTCAACTTTACAATGGGTTGATCTTTATTTCGTCCAAAACTTTGTCATAAATTCCCTTATTTTTTGCAGGAACATTGTCATAATATATTCTTACGCCCTCAAAAACATCTTTGCGCCAAAATTTATTATTTTCAACCCCAACAGATATTTTTTTTTGATTTTTTACTTCTGTTTTTTGCGCTTGGTATTTATCTATTGAAAATTCCATCATTGACCCTTGAAAAACAATAATATACGCACTATCAATAAAACTATAAAAATAAATTACACCTTCCTCGTAATTGTCTTTTTGGGTATGAAAAGGAACAGGTAATTGCATTTCGACTTCCTTTGATAAAAGTTTTTGACGTTCCAACTTAAAAGAAATATTTTCCTTTTTTATTATAGAACAACCCAATAGGGCAAAACCCAATATCAAAATTATTATTTTATAGATTTCTGTCTTCATAATTTTTAATTGCTTGTTTTTCAACCATTTTTATTTGATTTTCAAGTGCAGTATTAGTTTGTCCAAAAATAAAATATGGTACATTCTTTTTCAAATCAGGGTCGTATTCCACACCTGTTCCAACTATGCCTTTTGTGTGATTAGGATTTATAGACGGATTATTTTTACTCAATTCAAAAAAATAAGCGTGTCCGTAACCCTCGTGTGCCGTGTTTCTTGTTTGCGTTTTCTCGTCTAAAAAAGAAGCGGTAAAAATGTACACATTATTATTTGGAGAAGGGTCGTGTTCCATTCCAGGCATATTGGTAACTCCATAAGAAAAATTATTAGGATTTTTGGGGTTACTTCCTTTTTCAAAAAACTTACTGCCGTTTATATCTTGACTTGCAACAGCAAAAATATAACTTGTTTCGCTATTAGCTAATGAGTGTAATGCTGTGAAATTTTTCGAATTACCGTCATATTGATTTAATAAAGAAACGTCTAACCTGCCATTATCGTCAAATCTGACATATTGTGCTTCCGCTTTACTCAACGTATTAGTAATGTTCCGTCTTGCAAGAATATCAGCAGCGACTACTTCCCTACCGTCAGGGTCAATAAAGTTAATAGGATTATTTCCAGCATAGCAGTAAGGAGACTCCCAAGGTCTTTTCTCCGCTAATGGGTCGGGTGTTTCAAATGCAGGTATTGCCCCCATGCGCATACGGGCATGAAAATCATAGCTGTCATAGCCGTGTGTCTCGATAAATTCTTTACCTCCGAACTTATACGGCTGCAAATAAGAGTCGTTGTCTGCATCGTAGCAAGGCAGTCCGCCGGCATAATACTGTGTGCTCTGTCGGCACGCCCTGCGTAAGCATCCACACTTCGCGTACATTGCCCAAATGGTCTTTGCGGTAGTAATGAAGGTTACCGGATGTGTCGGTAAATGTTCGGCAGGGCTTGGAGTATTGTTTTTTTTAAAGTCCTTTTGTATCATTATTAAATGACCATAATCACCGAAATAATACCAAATACTCGACATTTCTCCATTCTCGAATTCTCCAAGACAGGCTAATTTTCCATTTCGATATGCTTTATATATCCCTGATTTTGTATCATTATGATAGTATGTTTCCTCCGTTTGGTATTTTAAATCTTCTTTCCAAAAACCCTCCTTTTGCCCTTTGTCGTTAAATTGATTGATTTTTTTAGCATATTCTTTTTGAGCAAACATAAAGTGGCTTATAAAAATCATCATAAATAAAATAACATATTTCATAATGCTTATTTTCATATTAATTCATATTATTATTGAGAATTACTAATAGAAAGGATTGTATGGCATTATTGTATAAAATCCATTCATTGAATTGTGATTTATTGGTCTTGAATATGTCCTTGATAAAGTGACAATCTTAGAAATGTGCCAATTTGAAAATTTACGCATGTCTGTACTTATTTATTACGTTTGCTTGTGTAATTTTGTTTCTGATAGGCGACGTAAAAAAAAGGACTTATTAAATAAAGAAACCACCCCACAGTAAATAAAATTATACATAATAGAATACCTTCTAATAAACATTCAATCACTGTATCACATTTCCACATTATCCATTCTGTAATTGATTTAATTGTCCATATCATATAAAAAATATATAAAATAAACAAAGCACACCAACCGATTTTGTTATTAAATATGATTTGATAGATTAGTATTATTGTCGGTATTATCCAAAACCAAATAAATGGAATTCCAATCGAACTATCACCTTTTATGCCTCTGTTGAGAAATATTAAAAGATTATAAACCAACAATAATATAAAATACAGTATTCGTTGGATTGATTTATTAGTAATATATCTTAATATTTTGTCCATACTCTAAAAGCCTGAAAAATTCCAACGTTTAATATCAATATTTTTAGTATTACTATAATTGCTTGTAGTCGTCCCCTTTGTATTATTAAAATAAACATTTGCATTGACATCAACCCAACCTCTTTCGATTGGTTTACCAGTGTAAAAAGAAGAATTAGGGTTCCCAGCACCCAATATACTACTTGAACCAGGTACTCCATTTAAAAGACCTGAATTTCCTTGTGCGACAGATACACCATTGACAAAATCCGTATTGCCAATATAAAAGCTTGCAGTTACTACCTGTATGTGTGTCCCTACATTGTTATTGTTCCTATTTACTATTATATCTCCACCTCTTACTCCTGCAATGTCAGTAGAAACAGTATTGTTTTTATTTTGCAAATCTCTTGCTCCTGTTGTAGTTAATACATCATTTTTAAATGTTCCGACATCAGTATAATAATCAGAACGAGCATCGTATGTCCCACTACCGTTATTAATGATTACAGGTAATCCATTTGTACTGGCAAAATCAATGAGTAAAGATAACGCAAAATCTTCGCAGGTAAATTTACCACCATCTTTTACATATTGGTTAGTTTGATTGGATACAAAGCTACTAAATTTGTTAATATAGTCATCATCCCATTTATTGTTTACTTCCCAAGCCTCCCTCCCGTCAGGGTCAATGACATTCACCGGATTATTTCCACACCATGCATACGGTGAAATATTATAATACTTCTCAGCTAACGGATCCATCGTTGTTGTACGCATAATAGCCGGATAATACCACCTTGCATAAGAATCGTACTCATCCAATCCATGTGTCTCGATAAATTCTTTTCCGTTGTATTTGTAAGGTCCCACATCATATCCGGTATCATTGCCCCATGGTAATCCGCTTGGATAATACCTGTCGTCATAATTGTAGTTTGTGCTCCAAAGGGAACGTATGCTTCCCAGATGGTCTTTGCGGTGATAGAACAATATGTTTGAGGGTAGTGCATATCCTTCCGCATTGTGTATTCGGGCAATTGTTCTGTTGCCGTTATAAGCCAGCGTATATTCCACATTGGCATTATACAATGTTCCGTAACGCCTGAAACTGCTGTTGTCGGTGCTTATTGTTGCTCCTGCCGTTAATGGTGCTGACAGTGGGTATATGGGTGTAACGTACATCGTACTTAGTTTTTGTCCTGTGGCATCGTATCTGTTGATTATTTGCCTTCCGTTTTTAAACTGTATTGTGTCGGGCAAATTTAGTAAATTATATCGGATTGTTACTATTACCAATAAGTAAATAATAGTGATAATTACATAAGTTAAAAAATATTTTAACCACTCTATTGTATTAAACATCCATTCTTCCACCCATTGAATATTTACCATATCACCTATTCTACCTTATATTTCATATTTATGACTTACCCAACTATTAATAATAGCATAGATAATTATCAGTGATAAAACGATTGATACAATGATAAATATTATTCTAATTCTTTTCATTATCTTGTTCTGTAAACTGTGCCTACCGGCTTAGATATTCTATTTAAGTGATTTTGCATTGATGGTGGAGGTACAAACTTGATTCAAAAATATAACGAAAAATTGGACAGCCTACCCAAAAGCGGCAGTGTTTTAAAAAAACAGCTCACCGAAACAGACTATTATCTTTCAAAACATAAATTTGCTTCTATCAATCGCTAAAATCCATTCTATCTCTTTGAAAATTAAAAAAATCTTTGAAACAAATACAATCAATGTGATAGTTTCTTTTATTAAATACTATTTTAGTGGCATAAATTAATTCACTTGGTAGCATATTAGAGTTAATCTCTTCTTCCTCTTCTAGTTCGGGAATATTCCATTCCGACACTAACTTCACCATATATTTTGTAAACAAAGGCTCATTCTTGGTTGCAAAATAACCTCGTTCGTTGGTATAAGAAAGAGTTTTATTTTTATTCCAAATTGTAATAAGCACTTCACCCTGAATGCTATACATTTCTAAAATATAAACAGTATCATTTTTAGAAGAATACTCAAATTTGTCCAGATAATTTAAATTTACTCTATAAAAATTCAGCGACTTTTCAATAATTCCCTGTCCTCCCTGACAAGCATATATGTCGTCATATATCTTTGAATTATATATACACTTTTGCGTACTGCACCCCCATACAATTACAGCAAGCATTGTAAAAAATATATAATTTTTCATAATCTTACTTCCTCCTGTAAATAAACGATGTTGATAATAATGGAATACCGTTGGGGGCTACTCCATTTGATTGCCTGTAAAACAAACTTGTTCCGCCTCTGACTATTCTTGTGCTTTCCAAACCAATTCTTGTACCTGTACTTGCATCTATTCCATAATGGGTTCTTAAAGGAATATTATTTTCTGCACGTAATTTATTTTCAATATGGGTTGCATATTTCTCAGAATTAGGTATTGCGATTTCTCCTACTGTAACCCAAGTAGAATTGTCAATAGTACCGTTCCAAGTATCCTGAATATGTGCCATCTCATGACCTAATCCAATATATGATGGACGATTTTCATTTCCCATTGCATTTATACCTCCTGTTGTAGAGTTAGGATTCCATCTAATATAAGTTCCATTGGGATCTGCTGCATTACTTCCTTGCACTACTTGTACTGTATTGGTTGAGTTCATCAAATCATTGACTAAAGCATTTCCTATATTTCCTCCTGTACGCAGATTATCCAATGCAGTAGTCAAACTACTTAGATAGGTATTACTACCTGAATATATCTGACCATTACTGCCAATAAAACCATAAGTTCCATCTACATCTTGTCCATAATAATAGGAACTACTACTGATCCTTGTAGTGCCATCAGGATTAGTTATAGTGTAATTAATAATATATGTTATACTATCCCCATTTACATCCACATAATTTACTGGATTATTCGCGGCATGCACATACGGCGATTGCCAAGGCGTTTTTTCTGCAAAGCGGTCTATGGTTGTATAACGGTTTATTGCATGGTATAGTCCGCGGTTTCCGTGGTCGGTTACATCATATCCGTGTGTTTCAATGAATTCGCAACCATTATGCTTATAAGGTCCCACATCATATCCGGTATCATTGCCCCATGGCAATCCGCTGGGATAATACCTGTCGTCATAATTGTAGTTTGTGCTCCAAAGGGAACGTATGCTTCCCAGATGGTCTTTGCGGTGATAGAACAATATGTTTGAGGGTAGTGCATATCCTTCCGCATTGTGTATTCGGGCAATTGTTCTGTTGCCGTTATAAGCCAGCGTATATTCCACATTGGCATTATACAATGTTCCGTAACGCCTGAAACTGCTGTTGTCGGTGCTTATTGTTGCTCCTGCCGTTAATGGTGCTGACAGTGGGTATATGGGTGTAACGTACATCGTACTTAGTTTTTGTCCTGTGGCATCGTATCTGTTGATTATTTGCCTTCCGTTTTTAAACTGTATTGTGTCGGGCAAATTTAGTAAATTATATCGGATTGTTACTATATTGCGATCTAAATCTGTAATTAAATTACCGTTTGCATCGTAAAAGAATTCGGTTTGCTCATCAGCCAAATCCTGATATTCTTTGACTGAGTAACTGTTCTGACTGTCTGCATGGTCTGTTATCTTTCTAATCTGATTTCCGTTGTATTGAAACGAGAGATTGTCGATATGGTATACTCCTGCCTGTCCATGACGCCAGATGCCGGTTATATTTCCATGCTTGTCGTAAAAGAAACTCTCGTTGCAGTCCTCGGGAATAAAACAATTTACATTTATTGTCATAATTCTGGAGTTAATTGCTTTGATTATTGCATTTGCAATTCAATTAATCATCAAAATCACTTTTGACAAAATAATAATTTTTACCCTTGGTAATGTAATAATTATCATCTACGCCTTTTCCTTTTGTGAAATTAAACGTTTGATGCGGTCTGTCGCTGTATTTTAATGTCAATTTGTTTCCTTCCAATTTAAATGTTCCTCGCAAAACTTCCATTTCCTCTGTTGTCCTGTTGAAATCATTAAAAACGAAAGTACCATTTGTGTAAAATGTAATGTTGATATCAGCAATGTGTGGTATAAACCATTTGCCTACCAAACGTTCATCTATGTTTGACTGATAACTTTGTTTTATAGTATCATTTGGCACAATAGCAGATTTGTTGCTTTCGTTTTGATTGGTTTTTGCCTGACATTGTACAGAAAAAAACAAACAAAATATTGATATTACTAAATTTAATTTTCTAATAATCATAATTTTAATATCTTGCATTGTTAAACAAATTAACTTCTTTTTTTCGTCTGTCTAAAATTTCGAGTGGCCTGCGGTAATTTAACATTAAACTGCCATTATAGTTGCTTTTGTTTAGTTCTTTTAGAAAATTTGATTGTTTTAAACCGCCAACGCCAACATTAAAAGTGAAAGAAACAATAGCATCGTATTGAAATTGCATTAACGGAACTCCAACAAGTGATTGTACGGCTTTTTCATAAGTTCCTGACAAGTCGGTTTGCAATAAACTCATTGCTTCCTGTTTTGTGTTAAACCAAGCCCAATCTTTTTTGTCTTGTTCCGTTACGGCTCGTTTCCCTATCAAATGCCCAACTCCAATGGTCGCAAATCCTTTTGAGTCATTATAAGGGCTAAGTTTTAATCCCTCTCTATCAATAAGAAAGTTTAAACCTTTATCGCTAATACTTAAATCTGAAACAGAGGTATATGGGTAAAAGCCGTCCATTTCATTTTGATTAAAAGAGATTGCACCCCAATCATATTGAGCAAGGTAGGTTGTGCCAATATTATTATAAACTTGTTCGTCTATAGTTATTGCTTTAGCATTACCCTCTTGCCAAAGAACTGCCTTGCTGCCATTTTCGTTTTGGAACTCATACCAATCGCGCCCATCAGGGTCTATCCTATTCACAGGATTATTACCTGCATAGCAGTAAGGAGATTCCCACGGTCTTATTTCCGCCAGTGGGTCGGGTGTTTCAAATGCAGGTATTGCCCCCATGCGCATACGGGCATGAAAATCATAGCTGTCATAGCCGTGTGTCTCGATAAATTCTTTACCTCCGAACTTATACGGCTGCAAATAAGAGTCGTTGTCTGCATCGTAGCAAGGCAGTCCGCCGGCATAATACTGTGTGCTCTGTCGGCACGCCCTGCGTAAGCATCCACACTTCGCGTACATTGCCCAAATGGTCTTTGCGGTAGTAATGAAGGTTACCGGATGTGTCGGTATATCCTTCCGCATTGTGTATTCGTGCAATTGTTCTGTTGCCGTTATAAGCCAGCGTGTATTCCACATTGGCATTATACAATGTTCCGTAACGCCTGAAACTGCTGTTGTCGGTGCTTATTGTTGCTCCTGCCGTTAATGGTGCTGACAGTGGGTATATGGGTGTAACGTACATCGTACTTAGTTTTTGTCCTGTGGCATCGTATCTGTTGATTATTTGCCTTCCGTTTTTAAACTGTATTGTGTCGGGCAAATTTAGTAAATTATATCGGATTGTTACTATATTGCGATCTAAATCTGTAATTAAATTACCGTTTGCATCGTAAAAGAATTCGGTTTGCTCATCAGCCAAATCCTGATATTCTTTGACTGAGTAACTGTTCTGACTGTCTGCATGGTCTGTTATCTTTCTAATCTGATTTCCGTTGTATTGAAACGAGAGATTGTCGATATGGTATACTCCTGCCTGTCCATGACGCCAGATGCCGGTTATATTTCCATGCTTGTCGTAAAAGAAACTCTCGTTGCAGTCCTCGGGAATATTAATGCTGTTGGCATTTGTCAGGCGGTTGAGTTGGTCGTAGTAATAGTTGTATGAAGCACCGTCACTACATTCCACATGCGATATATTGCCGTTCCAACAGGGGGTGGATACATTACCGTATCCGTTATATTTGACATTATAATATATCTTTTCGGTAAAATAATCACTTTCAATCCATGTAATCTGGTTGCGTATGTTATATGCATACGTGTATCCTGCCTGTGGATTGTTGTTGTGACGGTTTTTGGTAACCAGTCGTCCAAGCTCGTCATAATGATTTGTTGCAAGTGTTACCTCTGCGTTATTGTTTAGTTTGTACTTCGTGTTTATCATTCTTCCCGCATGGTCGTAGGTGTATCTGTAAAGCTCTGTGAGCGGATTGCTATGGTTAGCCGTGTTGCTGTGCTCGCTCAGGCTTTGCGTTATGTTTCCTGTAAAGTCGTATTGGCTATATCTTATATCATATCCGTCCATATGATTGTTAGCACGGGTTTGTATTATGCGTCCTCGATAATCGTAGTAGTAAGCCGTTGTCAGGTATGTATTCGAACCGTCGAGCAGGTAGGTGCGTGTGCCGGTCAACAGTCCTTTGGCTGATGGATGTCGTACGCCATATTCCGCCTCACGATTAGTGTCGTACGTGAGATTTGTTTTGACTGTTGATGGTAATTTATCTAAAAACTGGTAATCATCGTAATAATTCACCACAAGCAGTTTAGAAGGTACGGCGTGATACCAGCCTCTTGAATAACCTGTATCTTCCATGGGGTAAGGCTGACTTCCCACCGTAAATGTTTCTGTTACGATATAATTGCTAAAATAATTAATTAAATTCTGATGATTCCCATTCAAGTTAATTTCAGAGCTGTACTGTATACGTCCGAACACATCGTATTTGTGCAGTGTCCATTTGTTTCGTTGCTGACTGTCATATTTCACACGTTGACAACCATCTTGAGAAAGGATTAATCTGTTAGATTGGTCATATACCATGTAAACAGGTTCGCATCCGGGCAGACGTTTGTAGGTTTGGTTGCCACGATTATCGTATTTGTAGAGATAAGCATATTTTTTCAGTATATCGTGGTTGTCACTTATGTAACTTGCAGTAGAATGGTTTTTCAATCCGTCAACAGCTAATGGGGGGAGTACGTAGCAACATTGTCCCAGATTATTGTATACATAATAGGTGTCGTGATTGGATGATTGGCGGGTCATTACTACTCGTCCAAACTTGTCGGCATATTTAGTGACAGATTTGTTATCCTCGTCGGTTGTAGTAGTTTTATAAAGTGAAGCAGGATCATAATTGTTTCCTCGTTGTAAATATCCCTGTGCATTTACATAAAAATACGTAATGGAGACATCGTTAGCATTGTAGCTTGTAGTTATTCGTTTGTTGTTGCTGTGCCAAGAAGCTCCCGGTCCGTATTGCCTTTCTAAACGATTGAATGGCGAATCTTCATAAATATTTTCGCTGTAGGGTCGGGAATCGTTGTTATAAACACTTGTTGCTATCATAAGAATGGTTGATGACGGCACAAAAGCTCCTGTACTATTGTTAATCGGTACAGGCAACCAATGTTTCCACTTACGCCCGAGAGCATCATATTCGGTGTTAGTTACCAAATCGCTGCCTTGTGGTGTGAAGTTTTTTTGAATTGTTTGCACGTGGTTGCCGAAACCGTCGAAATACTGTATGGCATCCAGATAATATGCACTGTCTTCGCTGGTATAAGTGCGGGTGATTATATGGTTTTTACATGTTTCAATGCCTGTTAATCCGGGCATATTGTGTTGCGCATGAAGTCTCTGAAAAGTTGTTTCGGCGACTATTGAAAATATTATTGTGTAAATTATTCGTTTCATACGTTAAATGTTATGTTGTTTTTGTTTTATAAAAATTCACTCTCCAATATGATACTCGAAGGACTGTAACTTTTTTGTCTCGCTTCCTTCGACTATATAGCTTTTTATTAACCGTCCGAAACCATCATACTCGTATTCGGTACAAACACCTCGTGGATCTGTATAAGATATCACTCCTATTAAAGGTTTATATTTATAGGTGTGTACTTGTATGTCGGAATAGTTTCGCAAAGTATTTATCAAGCTGATATTAGTTTCATCAAGAATGCTTTTTGTACCCATATTTTGTACCCATGAATCATTTTTACCTAACCTGCTTAACAAAATGCTGTAACTGATATTTTCAATTTTAGCAATAGGGTATTGTGAACTGTAACCCCATAAATAACAAGTTCTCATGCCTGTATCATCCGATATCTCCACAGGATTTCCGTAATAGTCGAATTTATGATATTCTATTTTTTTGTTAAAGACGTCATTACTGGACATTTTAGCTTTAATCATTTTGGGATGTATACTATTATCGTATACGGCAATGCTCATTGTCGAATCGTTTTCCGACACCTTTTTATGTTCGAGCAGAGTATTTTTCATATATCTAAATTGCAATGCATCTGTTACCCCCGTAGAATATTCACTGTAACCGTCGAAAGCATATCGATAATAATCCTTTTGCTCCTTGTCATCACTGTTGGTTTGTATTGTTTGAACCGGATATGGATGTTGCCACCACAAATTATACTTGTATTGTTTGGCAGTGCCGACAGTTCTTCCATTGTCGTAATAATAAGTAGTAGAATCTTTACGTACAGGAAAAGCAGCCATTGCAAAATTCCATCCTGCAGTTTTAAACTCATCAGCTATATTGCTCTCGTGACCTGGAGGTACAGTATAGTAATTACCATTACCCGATTTAAATTCTGTATCTTCACAAAGAGCACATATTCGTGATTGGTATGCCCTTGTTACTGCTTTATGCTGGATTGTATCGTTATATGAACCGTATTTATGAATTAGATAATATGGATCCCAATAGCGAAAAGCATAGGGTGGATACTTCCCAATATCATCAGAGAATGCGGCAAATGCATTGTCGTAATCTTCCTCATCAAAAGGAGCGTTATTAGATTTACTGAATCTGTACATGTATTTGTATTCAGTTGCGGAAACCAAAGTGTCAGTTTTAAAATGCTCTACCTTTTTCAGTAACCCCCACCGTGTATCATCATATGCAGCATGCGACGCGTCTATTGCTTCAAAGGGTATAGAAATGTTACGTTTGGTAGCCTGATAATAAGTTAGAATCTTGTCACTATCATAACTTATAATCCCTTCAGGAGCAGTATAATAATACTTCGTCGACGTTTGCCCCAGTCCGCTTCCATACCGTTGTTCTTCTACATAATTATACAATATAGCACTGCCGTTTCTAAAAGTTATATTGGTCAGAGGCATTGATCCCCACGTGCGAATACGTGAAATACCATTACCTATAATTTGACCGGGGTTAGGGATGTTGCTACCTGGAAACCCTTGCTGATAATATTCGAGATTTGTAATATATTGTTCAAAACAGTAATCTTCACTCTTTATAAGGCGTTTTGGTATACCTGCACCTTCAATATGTTTTTCGAATGCAATATAGCCATACTTGAAAAGACGTGTATGAAATTTCCCCGTTTTAGTATCCGTCTCTGTTATTTGCTTTATACGCAATCCACCAATAGGATAATAGGCAAAGTCTCCCCATGGAGTCTCAAAATAATCGTCAGGCTTCTTAGAGGGTTCGGTACACTCGTATGCTGTTTGGTTTCCCTCGTAAATAAACTCGGTTTCGATTCCTTCAGGATTGATTATTCTATTCAACATACCTCGTTTGGCTGCGGTAGCATTTGCTTCCCTGTTTCTTCCTTGGATTGTTTGTAAAGTAGTTGAGATATTCAATGACAGCCCGGTAAGATCTATTGTAGGTACAGCGATGTCATTTCCATTTCCATTCTCGCCATTGGCAAACCCCCAATGATCGATGGCTTTAGTATCCATATACGGTACATTATTCGTATCATTGTATATAAAAGAATACGTGCGACTTTGAGTGTTTGGTGCCGAAATCACGACCGAATCTAATTTTGTCAAGGACGTATAGCTATTATATGGGGTAATAAAAAAGTCAATACGTTTTATAAGTTCATGTGCATTGTTGCGCACTTCTATATTCCCTAAATTCCAATTATCTACATATTCAAAAGTTGCAGAACCATTATCAAAACTTATGCATTCTATAAGTCTTGATTTTAGCATGTCGGACCTATACCGTGACGGAGTAGTGAATGTATAGCTGTTATAAACTGTATTTATATGATCCAACCCATTGGATGTAATATAACGTTTCTCTATATAGTTATTCTTTTTCGTATAACAAACAGGATTTTCGCCTCCATATCTCTGGTCTTCTATTACTACATAGTCGGAAAGATTATAATTGTCCAACTCTCTTTCTAATATTCCACTATATGCGAAATTTATTTTTGCACTCGTAGTTGCCGAAGTTATATTTTGGCACAACCATCTAATTGTAAAATCACCAGATTGCTCGGTATAGTTTATGTTAGTCCCCATTTTATATTGTATGCCATTAGCCTCTGTTATCGTAAAATAACCTCCGCTATAAATGATTTTTATATCGTTCAGCGGAAACGAGCTAAAAGAAGATTGTTTGTTTGGGATACATGTTCCCCCTGTGTTAGCCAATTTGTAGGAATATATATCAGGTTCACCGTCTAAACGTTCATAATGTAAATATTTGGCAATGTCATGCTCCAGTATGCCTGCATATTGTTGCAAATATCCTACGCCATAATTATTACCGGTCAATGCTCCATACGAATTATCAGGTAATCCTTGAATGTTCCTAACAATAGATGGTATAGCATTTAATGTCCATCCTGTGCCTGCCCATCCGCTCAGTTCATTAGGCTTCAATCCTGCCGAATGATACGACAAACTGATAGGTAAGACTATGTCGCCAACTTTGATTTCGTGTAGGGGAACCGTTATTTCCGGTATTCCTGTTGTATGACTTACAGGGTAAGAAGCGTATTTCTCTACAGCAGCTGCTTCAGGAGTCAATGGAACTATGCTTGGTGCTGTCAACATTATATTCTGTGCCTGCAAATACACAAGCACTGATAACAAAAAAATCAGATAAGTAATTGTAAGTATCTTTTTCATGGATAAATTTATTAGAGTTTATATATGTTATTTTAAAAAGAAACAATAATGAGTTTTACTTCTTCACCACCACCCTTTGCAATACCATATCATCTACATGCACATACAGCATATATGTTCCTGTGAGAAGATGCCCCATGTTGATAGTTGTGTCGTGGTAACCTTCCGTCATATCCATAGGGGTAGTTTGGCAAACTGATATTCCTACATTATTGTGTACAGTAAACCAAATTCGCGCATTGCGTGTGAGTTTGTACTGAATATGCAGTTGCTGCACTACCGGATTGGGCAAGAGCTTGGCTTCGGTAAATACGGCTTCTGCACCTGTTAATGTGTTGTCCGAATTTTCAGGTAGAGGTTCGGTCTGTACCTGCGAGGTTTGCATAAGTGGCGGATAATAAAACGAGGTGGTGAAGATGGTAGTGTCACTTACACTCTCGTTGCCGTTGCCGGTTTTTCTTCTCCTGATAATGTCGGTCTTAACACTTTCAAATACCGGATATCGGATACCTTCCGCATACCAGGAGTATGTGTCTAACTGCATCTCTGTACTGTCCATCCCTATTTCGGTATAGTATCGTAGTGTTCTGATACGTAATGCATTCTTCACTGATTCGAAATCGGGCAATAGCAATTCTCCTTCTGCATCGGCTTCCACGCTGGTGTAACCCTTTACCGAAAGCTTAAGCATCCTGCTGTATTCTCCACTGCCTTCAAAATAGCTGAAAAGAGTATCACCATAACCGAAGGGAAATCTCATGCGTAGTTCGGGAGCGTGGTATTCCATCATGGTGGTGGCATTCTCGAAACCAATTGCCCACACGCTGTCGCGTTTTTGGGAGTAATAATAGCGCGTACGATGTTCCATACCGCATATTGTATCCATACGTGTACTGTCGGGAATGAAATACTTCAGAGAATATTCTTCGTTTAAGGGTTGCAACATGCGAAAATCCCATGTTAGTTGTCGACCTGAACTGCCGGGGTCTTTAAATTCAACCTGTTGCTTAACAATTTGATCGGCGGGGCGAAGTGTATTGAATTCTCGCGTTAACCGGTGCTGTGCAAACAAAGTAACAGAAACTGAAGCCAATAAAAACAGGCACATGATTAGTCTCATAATATTATCCTTGTCGTTCATCTTATGGTAAGATAACAACCGTTTTTCAATCAGATGATTTGATTTCGTAATTAATTTCATATCTGTTGGTTGTTTTATAATTACTATTATTTTATCTCCATTCACTTTCTCCAACTTTCCTCTGCAAAGCTCCAAACTTTTTCTGTATAATTAGGTTAACGGAATGTTATATAACATTGCGGTTTACGTTATATAACATTGGAGGCTTTGTAATGTGCTGATTAATAGAGAGTAAATTGTTATATGGTTTTTATAGGATGTGAGGATTGTTAACGTAGATACATATTTCTGTTAACATTCGCGTTAAAATATAACATAACAATCAGGGAAAAGCCATATCTTTGCACCAAATGAAACATATCAGCTAATAACATAATTTTAACATACAACTAAAATGATAAAAATTCTTTTTATAGAAGATGATAAAACTTGTGCTTATACCACACAGGGTGGGTTGGAGTTATTAGATATCTATGATGTAGAGGTAGCTCACAACGGCAAAGAAGGATTAGAACTGTTCGACCGGTTTCAACCTGATGTGTTAGTTACGGATATTGAAATGCCTGAAATGGATGGTTATGAGTTGGTAAGGCAGGTACGAATAAAAGATAAATCTGTTGTTATCATCATGGCGTCAGGTAGAACTATGCCTAAAGATGTGCTGAAAGGATACGAACTTGGAGTGGACGATTACATCAAAAAACCGTTTGTTGCAGAAGAACTTCATGCACATATTCAGGCTATTCTGAAACGTATGAGTAGTAAATATAACAAAGATGTAGCCGATGCGTACGATTTTCTTTATATCGGAAATTATAAGTTTAATTTCAGAGAAGAAACGTTGGAATTACGTATGCAGAAACAGAAATTGACCACACGAGAAGCTGATATCCTTAAAATGCTGTACGAAAATAAAAATACGATAGTTGCACGTGAAAAAATCCTTATCGATTTATGGGAAAGTGCCGATTTTTTTCATTCTCGCAGCTTAGATGTGTTCATTGCCAAACTACGTAAACATCTTGCATACGATCCTTCTATTCAAATTGTTACAATAAAAGGAAAAGGTATAATTCTTAAAACAGAGGGGATTAGTGAATGTAAATAAATATGTAATGTTGTTTTTAAAAGTTACTTAGCATTTTTGCGTTTAGCTGCTTTTATTGAACATCTTTCAAAATCAAGGAATATCCCAAATCCGTAAAAGAATCCTAATGAGTTTGTTGTGACTTTCATATTTTCTACAAACCATTCATCACAATCGTATCTTAATAAGATATTTTTCATGTTACAATTGATTAACAAAGAAGTTATCTCAAAATGATTTTCGAGATAACTTCTTTGTGAGTTATAAATACTGCTTCTTTATGATTTGTATTTTAGTTTTGCCGAAGCACCATAATATGCGTAGTTAAAGTAATATTACCTGACCATCTATCTGAAATTTGATATCTGTATTTTATAAGTGCATTCACTCCCAAATGTTCCAGATAATCAACATTGTGAATTGGATTGGAGATTCAGTGTATTGTGGATACTGGCACAAGGCAATCCTATTATTGGTTCCCATGCTATCCCAACCCCTGATTCGTAACTGAACTTTGACCTCTCTTGAGATGATATAGTGAACGTTGAAATAACGAAAAACAATAAAAATAATTCTTTTTTCATGTGTAAATAAATTAATTAACGATAAGTCATTGATAATAAATAAATTTCAAAATAACATTTCTCAAAACTTTATGTGGGCACGAAACTTTAAATTAGCACGTTTGGTAATCATTTTACATAACTAATATTACCAAACGTGCATTTTCTACTATTCAAGCATGCCAAGAGTTACAGACAAAACATAATAATTTGTTCTATCCCTCATATCAACAGTTATATATTCAGTCCAATGCTTAAATTTATTGTAATGAATAGGATTAACATAAATTGTGTCGCTATCTGTAACTCGAAAAATTTTAAGTTTTTTAATTTGATCTAATAAAACTGTACTGTCCATTATTACTTTCTTATTATAATCATAAGAAAAAAGATTAAAACCATAATAAAAACCTTGTTTAGCCATCAATAATGAGTCTTGTTTGCCAGAGTCATAAATAAACGAAACTTGAACTTCATAGTCCGTTTCATTAATGAAGCTAATTCCTTCAGTAGTCACTATATTATTATCACAGCTTATTAAGAGGAATAGTGAACATAATAATGTTAAAATAATTGCTTTCATGCTTGCTACTTTCATATCTGTTGGTTGCTATATAATTACTATTGTTTTTATATCCATTCACTTTCTCCAATTTTCCTCTGCAAAGCTATCAACTTTTTTTGTATAATTAGGTTAACGGAATGTTATATAACATTGGGGTTACGTTATTTAACATTGGAGGCTTTGTAATGTGCTGATTAATAGTGAGTAATTTAATATATGGCTTATGCAGGATGTGGGGGTTGTTATATTGCCGTTGGCTTTAGCCAACGGCAATATAACATTAGTATTTCTGTTAACATTTGAAGAACTCTAATCTAAATTAATTTTGACAATATTACTTGTTGTATAGCTACCTAAAATGCCAATTCCACCATTGATGTTATTATGAACTTTTACAGGTTCGGAGAACAAATTGGTTGCATAGCTGGCACTGCGTGTTTGTAGATATAAATAGTAATCTTCACTTATACTTTGAAGGCTAATATAGATTTCGTGTTTAATGTTCTCTAAAGACCCGTAGTGGATGTCTTTAATATATTTTGTAATGTTTGTGCTAAATTGCAGTGTATAAGTTTTGCCATTAAAAATATCATCCGAAAACACATGATACCTGTTGTTAGCATCCGATAATAAAATAGCTACAGGACTTGTGCCACTGTCAGCTAAGGGGTCGGTTGTATTGCCAGAGACTACATCGGTAAAGTCAAAATCAGGATAGTGGGGTGTTGTGTGACTTGCCATAGTGTCGACTTTATGTGTATCTTCATTCCATACGCCTTTAAAACTGACTTCCCGAACAATTAACCTGTAATAATTTTTTTGATCGCCGTTATCTTGAAACTTCAATTTGTAATTTACTTTATAGTGATCTTTAACAACTAATGTATCGCCTGATGAATACCAAAGAACTTCTTTGTTGATTATGACTTTTTGAGTGTCAACTGATAAAACAATAGGAGCATTTGTGAAGTTGGTTGTAGCACTTACCTGCTTCATTTGCGGAACATCCACTGTCAATTTTAGAGAGTCAGACATTTCGGGTTTATAGGTGCTTGTGTATATTCCTACACTGTCAAAAGTTAGTTTTTCTTTCAACGTCCCATTAACCCATAAATTGACTTCAGCTTTGTTGACATTTCTAAAGTCGGCAGTATCATTCAAAAAGAAACGACTCATGGAAATATAGGCAGTAATGGTTGAATCGGGAGTTACGAAACTATTTACCACTACCAAAGGATTTGTTATTTCCCCTTTAAATTCTACGTCTTTTTCGCAGGAAATTGAAATAAAACCAACTGCTAAAATGATGAAAAATGCTTTTATATTCATAGTGATTAAAATTTATACGAATAACTAACAGAAGGAATAATCGGTAAAATAGAAATCTGCCTCAAAGAACGTACAGTCGTGTGTTGTTGACTTTGCAGGTCAAAAGTATATTTCTCCTTAACGAAAGTTATGAATGGATTAAATTGATTATAAGCATTATACACGCCGATGTTCCATGTGCGAATACCATGTTTCTTCTGTTTATGAAAGCTGGCACTTAGATCAAGTCGGTGATAGGGTTCGTACTTGTAATTGTTTCGTGAAGTAATATAAGGAATGGTTTGAATACTTATGTTTGCATCAAGATATTCATCTGCATCAGTATGATTTATAGGCGTTCCTGTATAAGTTTGCAATGCTAAGGTACCATAATTTCCCGAGCTGTAAACCCAAGTTGCTGCTATGTCAAACTTGTTGCTAAACTTATGGGCAAGCACAAGACTTATATCGTGCCTGCGGTCATATTTTGACGGAAAAGGCAAGCCATCATTAATTTCTTGTCCCGGTCTGTCAAATAATCTTTCTGATTTCGACCAGGTATAACCAACCCAACCTGTGGTTTTACCTACAGTTTTTTGAGCCAAAAATTCGACTCCATAAGCCCAGCCTCTGCCGATATTTACCTTATCTTCCCATCCTGTAGATGAACCCATAAAGCCGGCACCGTCTTTATACTCAATCAAATTATTCATCGACTTATAATAACTTTCAACCGAGAAGTTGATGATATTTTTAAAATTATAAAAGAGTCCGGCAGAATATTGGTTTGCTTCCATGGGTGGAATCCGTTTCGTAACAGGCACCCATAAATCGTTTGGTAAACTTACATTGCTGCTGGATAACAAGTGAATATACTGGTTCATACTTGCATAGCCGGCTTTAAATGAAATATTGTCGCTGAGTAACACTCGAAGTCCTATTCGTGGTTGAGGTAGAGAGGCATAGACTTTCTTTTGCACTAAGAACTCCGAGAAATGCAGTCCGGCATTCAGTTGAACAAACGAACCCAAACGAATATCGTCTTCAAAATAAGCGGATGCTTCCTGACTGTAAAACCGTGCATCACCAATAGTTGTATCTGAAAGCAAAGTAGTGGTGTTTTGTATTGTTTTATCCGTCAAAACGGTAACACTTGGTTGGAATGAATGCAGTATTAGGTTCGCTCCAAACTTGATAGTATGATTGGGGTGAGGAGACCAATCAAAATCTGCTTTGAAAGTAAAATCTTCAATTCCTGATTTATAAACCACGTTACTGTTTTGACTCACAATAGAATCGGGGTTCACGAATTTTGTCGTATTTTTGGTGCCCATCCCTAAATCGAAGCGATAACGCGTATATGATGCAGTTGTGTTCATAAAAAGTTTGTTGTTCAGGATGTGATTCCAACGAAATGCGCCAACCAAATTACCCCAGTTCCAACCCATATTTAACCGCCCGGTTGAAGTGCTTTCAGTATCTGAATATGAGTATTGTTGTAAATCAGTATAAATGACATCATCACCGGCATAAAAACTTACATAAATTTTATCTTTATCTGAGAAGGTGTGCGTGATTTTAGTATTCAAATCATAAAAATAATAGCCAAAATCAGCATCACCACCTCCATTTCTGTCTGATAAGATTTTTGAAATAAATGGTTTCAGCAGCAAATCGGCATAAGTTCTACGTGCAGAAATATTGAAAGTGGTTTTGTTACCGAATAACGGACCTTCAAGATTAAATTTAGAGGAAATAAGTCCAACCGATATATTACCGTGTAGACCTTGATTATCTCCATCTTTCATTCGGATATCTACAATAGACGATAATCTACCTCCAAAGCGTGCAGGGAAACTACCTTTGTACAGTGTTAGGTCTTTAATCGCATCCGCATTAAAAACGGAGAAAAAACCAAACAGGTGATTCACATTATAAACAGGCACACCATCCAACAATAACAGATTTTCATCAGGTCCACCTCCACGGACATACATTCCTGCTGAACCATCCACTCCTGCTTGTACTCCGGGCATCAATTGTAATGCTTTAATTACATCCGTTTCACCCAAAAGACCGGGGATATTCTTTATTTGAGTTACAGGTATATTGATGGCACTCATCTGAGAGCTTTTTACGTCCAAACCCTTTTGAGTTCCAATTACCAACACTTCATCGAGTTCTGTTCTTTCTATTAGTTTTACGTTAATTACAGTATCCTTTGTTAAGTCAAAGTTATGATTTTGTGTAGCTAATCCGACATGGGAATATCTTAAATCTACTTCGCCTTTTGGTAAGGTGATTGAATAAAATCCGTAAGAGTTACTTACTGTTCCATTACCCGATTTTGTTTCAAAAACCGAAGCGTTGATAAGAGTTTCTCCACTCTTATCGATAGTAACATACCCACTGACTGTGTAACTTTGAGCAAAGCTAAAACCGGTGCTGAAAATAAATAGAGTTATGATAAAATGCAATTTGTTCATTTGGCAAATAGGGTGTAATGAAATGTTGTTATTAAAAGTTGCAAAGATACTGCTTTAAATTGTTGAAAATTAGTGTTTAGCTTTAATTGTTGCAGTTTGGATTGATTTTAATGGTGAGTTCGTGTGAATCTCACCACTATGTTAAATATTAATATCATTTATCTGGTACCAGGATAAACATAACAACAATCACCGTTATAATTATACCCGGAGAGGTTTTCAGAAGATGGATTCGTGCAATAGAAATGATCATATCTGGATGAGTTATAGTATTGTCTCAAAGGGACTGTCCCGGCAACTTGTGTAGGATACACATAATATATAATCTTTTCAAAGGTAAATCCATGATTTATTCCCGAATCATAATCTCTTGTAAAATAATGATCATAATATGTTGGACCCAAGAATATTTTAATTTTTTTATAAAACCTATATAACGGAGCCATATTAGCCTGTTGTGTTTCACTCACAAAAGCAGCAATTCCTTCGTATATCCAATTGCTATTATTAAAACCAAGTTCCCGTATATCTATTGTGTAATGATGATTTTTTGTATTTTTATGACAATATCTATACAAAGGTACAACTTGTATAAGACTTAGTCTTTTACTTAAAATATAGTTATCAACAGCATTCTTTAATTCGGCTTTTTTCACAGGATCATTGACAAACTCGTAAATCGCAACTAATGATCTGTCGGCAATGTCAATTAATTGTAATCCATGAGGTGTTGACTCTTTAACAGTTTGACTCCAACTATCAATGTTAAATGTTACACCAGATCCTGGAGTCCACGTAAATGGTGCTCTATTTTCTCCTCCGACCACAGTACATTCCAAACTTTCCTGTTGAAACTTAGCAGTTGAACTTTTAGTGTAATTTGTACTAGCAGAAAGATTGCATAAATCTTTTATACCTGCATTTGCACCATAAGAAACAGTTTGTTCATTATTTTCTTCTGTGATACATGATTTATATTTACAGTGCAATTTACCACCAGTATATATATCTGTGTATACATGTGTTCCATATTTAGATACTATCTGACTACTCGTTAAAATAAGTAAATCATTTTCAAACTCAGGTGATAAATGATTTCGTAAAACTGAAATATCAATAAAGGGTTTAATTGCACAATGATAATAATAACAATTTACATCAGCATAGGCATATGAATACTTTGTTGTGATTGTATTATTCCCAATGAATTCAGAGTTGAAACCTCCTGTAAAAACTGCTCCCTCAGATATTGGAATAGATACAGTATTCGCAATTTTTGCTGATAATTTTGTAGAGAGTGTTTTTAAGTTAGTTCCTCCATTAATGACTACTTTTGTATGAACGTTATTGTCTTCAACAATATAATTTGCAGCTTTAAGGGAATTTGCATCTAAAACGGGGTAAGCTTGTTTCATTTGGTCTAAGTATTCACCCGTAACATCACATCCAAACCCAAGAACATCATATTTATTATCCCCTCTAAAATTTTACGTATTGTGTTTTTTTTACTTTGATCTGTTGATAAATTGTTTTGTTCTATAGTATTATCATTACAACTAACCATTGTAATTAAACCTAAAAGTAAAATTAATAAAAATTCTAATTTTCTCATTTGCTATTGATTTTTGAATACATCTTGTTTTTATAATGTATTCAGTTATAAACTACTTTTAAGCACTTTGCCAAACATTCTTTTCAGCTATCGAGAGTTATGTGCTTATCCTCTTTTCTCCCGCATAAGGTTGAGTTGTTTGTAAACATACTCAATTTTTTTATTTTTGATAGTTGTTGCTATCTCATTACCTCCTTTCTTATTTTTGGCTTACTGCCAACATCCAGACATGCTTCATAATTTAATTGTTATCGTTATTCTGTTAAATATTTATGGAATTATTTTCCACTTGCAAAGCTCCAAACTTTTTTTGTATAATTAGGTTAACGGAATGTTATATAACATTGCGGTTTATGTTATATAACATTGGAGACTTTGTAATATGCTGATTAATAGAGAGTAAATTGTTATATGGTTTTTATAGGATGTGAGGATTGT
>ERZ778021.624-NODE-624-length-57831-cov-8.569994_pt1 | contig 57831 bp, 39 predicted proteins | sample MGYA00375751_ERZ778021 | MGnify/ENA primary metagenome ERZ778021 (study PRJEB29350, sample SAMN05389814) | bioreactor metagenome | isolation source: Thiocyanate stock bioreactor | place: South Africa: University of Cape Town | collected 2013-08-29 ... | reverse complement strand
AGTTTCTCAGTTTAAAGAATCAAAAAGTGTCTACTCAAATCAGTAAAAGTCATTCCTTAAGTATAATTTATTTTTCCCTTAAGTAAAGTTTTTTTTATACTTAAGTAAAGTTTTTTTTATACTTAAGTAAAGTTTTTTTTTCATGTAGGAGAAGGGAAGACGAGTAAACCATGGAATGAAAACAACTAATCTATGCCTTGAACGGAGCTAATTACTTAGATGAAATCCTTTATTGATGTAAGGCAAAATGAGAAGTCTCCCTATTTTATTTATTCTTGAAAAATAGTCTATCTTTGTAGTTATTGTAAATTTAAGATACAAGGTTGATAATTAAAAGATGATTCAATGAATACTGCAGCACACAACAAAATAGTATCCTTTATCTGGTCAATTGCAGACGATTGTCTGCGTGATGTATATGTACGTGGTAAGTACCGGGATGTAATTTTGCCAATGGTTGTACTCCGAAGATTGGACGCATTGTTGGAGCCGACCAAAGACACCGTGATGGAAGAACTTGCCTTTCAGCGTGATGAAGCCGGTTTTATAGATCTGGATGAAAATGGATTAAGACAAGCTTCAGGGTATGTTTTCTACAATACAAGTACGTGGACATTACAACGTTTACACGATACTGCCACTAACAACCAGCAAATACTGCAGGCAAATTTCGAAGACTACCTCAATGGTTTTAGTAACAATGTAAAGGAAATTATCGATAAGTTTAAGCTAAAAAGTCAGATTCGCCACATGGCATCCAAAGATGTATTGCTGGATGTACTCGAGAAATTCACTTCGCCCCATATCAATCTTACTCCATTCGAGAAAAACGATCCCGATGGCAGAAAACTTCCGCCTCTTTCCAATCTGGGTATGGGGTATGTATTTGAAGAGCTTATCCGTAAGTTTAATGAAGAGAACAACGAAGAAGCCGGGGAGCACTTTACACCGAGAGAAGTTATTGATTTGATGACACACATCATATTTGAACCCGTAAAAGACAAACTACCTTCGGTTATGACCATCTACGATCCAGCCTGTGGAAGTGGAGGAATGCTTACCGAATCGCAGAACTTCATTAAAGACGAAGAGGGCGTAATCAGAGCTTCAGGCGATGTATATTTGTATGGAAAGGAAATAAATGACGAGACCTATGCTATCTGTAAATCGGACATGATGATCAAGGGAAACAACCCCGAAAACATTCATGTGGGATCAACTCTTTCTACAGATAGTTTCTCCGAATTCAAGTTCGATTTCATGCTTTCCAATCCGCCTTACGGTAAATCGTGGGCCAGCGAAATTAAATATATTAAAGACGGGAAAGATATAATCGATCCGCGTTTTCTGGTAGTTTTAAAAGATTACTGGGGCAATCAGGACCAAACAGACGGTACACCCCGCTCTTCCGATGGACAGCTTTTATTCCTGATGGAGATGGTAAATAAGATGAAACCCATCACTCAAAGTCCCCTTGGTGCCCGTATTGCTTCCGTTCATAATGGAAGCAGTCTCTTTACAGGCGATGCTGGTAGTGGCGAAAGTAACATCAGGCGATATATCATAGAAAACGATTGGTTGGAAGCCATAATACAACTTCCCAACAATCTGTTTTATAACACAGGCATCACAACTTACATTTGGATATTAAGTAACAATAAAACCGAAAATAGAAAAGGAAAAGTGCAATTGATTGATGCAGGCTTGATGTATCAGAAGTTGCGTAAAAACCTGGGTAATAAGAACTGCGAACTGAGTACTGAACATATACAGGAGATCGTATCTGTTTATACAGCTATGCAACCTGTTGAACGAAATCTTCATCCGGAAACAAAGGACGAGACAGGTATTGCAGCAAAGGTGTTCGATAATACCGATTTTGGGTATTATAAAGTTACCATCGAACGCCCTAAACGACTCAAGGCTCAATTCAGCGACGAACGTATTGAAGAGTTGCGTTACGACAGGACATTGAAAGAACCGATGGTCTGGGCTTACAACACGTATGGTGAGGAGGTATATACAAACCTGTCTAAATACGAAAAGAAAATATTGGATTGGTGCGAAAAGAACGACCTTGACCTGAATGCTAAGCAAAGCAAGGCGCTAACAAATACCAATTTATGGCAGAAGCAACTTGATTTGTTGGAAACTGCTAAAGTGATAATGCAGCGTGTGGGAACAGACGAATACAACGATTTCAATGTATTTTCTAAAAAAGTGGATGAAACACTGAAAGACAAGAAGATCAAGCTGTCGGCTTCCGAAAAGAGCTCCATTCTTAATGCTGTAAGCTGGTACGATACCCAGGCCGAAAAGGTAATAAAAAGCACCGTGAAGATTACTGGCGATAAGCTTGAAGAGCTGCTCGGTCACTTAGGATGTACAACCGGACAACTGAGCGACTTTGGTTATTACACCACTGGTAAGAATGGAGAATACCATATCTACGAAACGGAGAGCGATCTGAGGGATACCGAAAATGTGCCCTTAAAAGAGGATATTTACAGCTATTTCGTACGTGAAGTTAAACCTCATGTGGAAGAAGCCTGGATAAATCTGGATGCTACGAAGATCGGTTACGAAATAAGTTTTAACAAATACTTCTATCGTCATAAACCGTTGCGAAGCCTGCAAGAGGTATCTGCCGATATTCTGGCTTTGGAGAACCAGAGCGATGGATTGATTCGTGAAATTCTAAATATGAACTAAAATGAACGAATCCAACCGTATCGAATTGAAACGTGAACTAAACGACGGCCTCGAAAAAGAGATTGTAGCTTTTCTGAACAGCCGCGAAGGGGGTATACTGTATCTGGGCGTCGACGATAACGGACGAGCCATAGGTGTGCCCCAACCGGACGAGGTGCAATTGAAAGTAAAGGACCGTTTAAAAAACAATATACTGCCCTCTTGTATGGGCTTGTTCGATATCGTACAAGAAGTAAAAGAGGATTGCCAAATATTAAAAATAACGATCCTTTCCGGACCCGAAAAGCCTTACTATCTACGCAAGCAAGGCATGTCCGAAAAAGGATGTTACCTGCGGGTAGGCTCGGCTGCCGAACCTATGTCTAACCGGATGATCGAAGATTTGTTTGCCAAACGTACCCGGAGTTCATTGCGTAAAATCAAATCGCCCCGCCAGGACCTTACGTTCGAGCAACTCAAGATTTATTACAATGAATCCGGACATACATTGACAGACCGGTTTGCTTCCAATCTCGAACTGCTAACCGAAGCACGAGAATACAACTATGTGGCTTACCTAATGGCAGACAACAACGGTAATTCCATGAAAGTAGCCAAATATGCCGGTACAGACCGGGTAAATCTGATAGAAAGCAACGAATATGGTTATTGCTCGTTGATAAAGGCAACCAAGCGAATACTGGATAAGCTGGAAGTAGAGAACCGTACAAAAACCCTTATAACTTCCAAAGAGCGGATCGAGACGCGCTTGTGGAACTCCATTGCCCTGCGCGAAGCTGTAATCAATGCCATAGTGCATAACGATTTTTCTAATGAAGCTCCTCCCAAATTCGAAATCTTTGCCAACCGCATTGAAATTACATCGGCCGGAGGATTGATACGGGGCTTAAACGAAGACGAATTCTACGAAGGCTATTCGCTGCCCCGCAACAAGGAAATTATGCGCATTTATAAGGATATTGACCTGGTGGAATACCTTGGATCGGGAATACCCCGTATCCTGCAAACCTACGATCGGAGCTGCTTTAGAATTACCGACAACTTCATCCGCATAGCCCTACCCTCGTCCGAGCCGGTTTATATGGAAGAGATAGCTTCGGCACAACCACAATCCGCTCCCGAAAGTAGCGGTCAAGGTGGCTCAATAGGTGGCTCAATAGGTGGCTCAATAGGTGGCTCAATCGACAGGATAACCGAAAGACAGAAAGAGATTCTCTTGATCATAAAGGATAATCCAAAAATCAGCTATCGCAATCTGGCAGAACAACTTAATATAAATGATTCGGCTGTAAAAAAACATATTGAGGCCCTTAAAGAAAACGGTTTTCTAACCCGCATCGGTGGAACCAGAGGTTATTGGGAGGTAACAATAAAATGAAAGAAATGGATAACTACAAAACATACGATACATACAAACCTTCCGGCGTTGAATGGCTTGGAGATGTTCCGGCACATTGGAAAGCCCTAAGGGGAACCTATGTTTTCAAAATAATAAATGAAAGGTCCAAAAAAGGACAAGAGGAATTATTGTCAGTTTCCGAACATCATGGAGTTAGACCTCGTTCTGTGTCAAATGTAAATATGTTTATGGCAGAATCTTACGAGGGTTATAAACTATGCTACCCTGGCGATTTAGTTATAAATAGCCTTTGGGCATGGAGTCGAGGACTTGGATTTTCGAAATATAAAGGAATTGTTAGTACTGCTTATAGTGTTTATAGGGCAGATCACATTAATTATGATGTAACCTATTTAAATTATTTATTACGTATTGAAAACTATGTCGCTCAATACCTAATTGCATCTAGAGGAATATGGATTTCTCGTCTATTGTTATCAGATTGGTCTTTTTTAAGATTGCCAATACTTACTCCTCCTAAAGAGGAGCAAACACGTATTGCGAACCTCCTGGATGAGAAGACAGCTTTGATTGAGAAAGGTATCGAGATTAAACAAAAACAAATCGAACTTCTCAAAGAACGGAGGCAAATTCTTATTCACAATGCTGTAACTCGTGGCCTTAATCCTCATGTAAAAATGAAACAAAGCGGCGTTGAATGGATTGGCGAAATACCAGAGCATTGGGAAGTTAAAAGACTGAAAGATATTTGTTTACTAAATATTGATTCATTAGCAGAAAATACAAAAGCTGATTATGAATTTAAATATGTAGATATTTCTAGCGTGAATCTTCAGAATGGCATTTTTCAAACAGAAGATTACACATTCAAAAATGCGCCTTCAAGAGCTAGAAGAATAGCAAAAGAAGGTAATACCATAATATCAACTGTTAGAACATATTTAAAAGCAATCGATTTTATAGATAATGAAAAGAGTTCATATATATATTCCACAGGATTTGCTGTGTTACAACCGAAAAAAAGTATTTATCCTCAATTCTTAGCTTATTTTGTTAGAAGTGATGCTTTTACGGAGCAAGTCACAGTCAATTCAAAAGGGATGAGTTATCCGGCTATTAATAGTACAGACTTAAGTCGTCTCACAATTGTACATTGCGGATGGGAAGAACAAAAAGAAATAGTTTCCTATATCGAAACCATGTCTTCCAAAATCTCCACCGCAATTTCTTTCAAGGAGAAGGAGATTGAGAGGCTAAGGGAATATAAGGCGACATTGATTAATAGTGTTGTAACAGGGAAGGTGAAAATTTAAATTAATCTAACAAATTCAAATACGGATTATGCAAAGCACCACGAACGAACAGGCATTGGAAGCCACCATCGAGAAATATCTTACCGGATATTGTCTGGAAGAGTTGAAAGAACAGGGTAGGGGTCTGGCCCAAAGGGAGGAGTTGTATAGATCGGGGAATGGATATTATATTGGATCGCCTAACGATTTTAATGCCCAGATGGCTATTGATGCGTGTCGGTTGTTCGACTTTCTGGAACTGACGCAGAAATCGGAGCTTGCTAAATTGCAAAAGCAGAGCGACTGGAAGCGTAAAATAATGGAACGGATCGATAGGATAATCAGGAAATACGGGGTTATCAGGTTATTTCGTAAAGGACTGGATGTAGACGATGCTCATTTTACGTTGTTGTATCCATTGCCTCTTGCCAGCAGCAGCAATACAATAAAGCAAAATTTTGAGAGTAACCAGTTCAGCGTAACACGGCAGCTCCGATATTCGTTAACCAATCCGGGCGAAGAAATCGACATGGTGTTATTCGTAAATGGTTTACCTTTTGCCACTGTAGAGTTAAAGAATCCGTGGACTGGACAGACGGCTCGTGTACACGGACAGGAACAGTATAAGTATAAACGGGATATTACGCAACCTTTGTTGCATTTTGGCCGATGTATAGTTCATTTCACACTCGATACAGATGAGGTGTATATGACTACCAGACTCAATGGTGCAAATACTTTCTTTTTGCCCTTTAATCAGGGGAATAACTATGGTAAAGGGAATCCCCCTAATCCTTTCGGGCACAAAACGTCTTATATGTGGGACGAAATTCTTACCCGAAAGAGTGTGGCCAATATCATTCAGCATTTTGTGCGGTTCGACGGAAAAGAAACCACTCCCATGTCTAAAAGAACATTGTATTTTCCCCGGTATCACCAATTGGATGTGGTGCGTAAAATTATTGCCGATGCTGCACAAAATGGAACCGGACAATCTTATCTGATTCAGCATTCGGCGGGTTCGGGTAAGTCCAATTCTATTACGTGGGCGGCCTATCAGCTCATTGAAACCTATCCTGCAAATGAACATGTAGCCGGAAGCAAAGGAATTAATAATCCTTTGTTCGATTCTGTTATTGTGGTAACCGACCGCAGGTTGTTGGATAAGCAACTACGCGAAAACATCAAAGAGTTTTCCGAAGTGAAGAATATCATTGCCCCGGCCTATTCGTCAGGCGATTTAAAGAAAGCGCTTGAGAATGGCAAAAAGATCATAATCACTACCATTCAAAAATTCCCCTATATTGTGGATGGAATTTCTGATTTAAGTGAACGCCGTTTTGCCGTAATCATAGACGAAGCACACAGTAGCCAAAGTGGAACAGCTGCCGGCCGAATGAATGAGACCATGGGTAGCAATCACAATCAAGAGGATGAAGAAGATGATCAAGATAAGATACTAAAAGCATTGCGGGCGCGCAAGATGTGCGAAAACGCCTCCTACCTTGCCTTTACGGCAACACCGAAGCCTGCAACGCTGGAGCGGTTTGGAGTACTTCAAACCAATGGCTCTTTTAAGCCGTTCCATTTATATTCCATGAAACAGGCTATCGAAGAGGGATTTATTCTGGATGTATTAGCTAATTATACTACATACAAGAGTTACTACGAGATAGAAAAGTCTATAGAGGACAATCCTTTATTTGATACTGTAAAAGCGCAGAAAAAGCTTAAGGCTATTGTGGAACGCGATAGACAAACTATTGCCACCAAGGCAGAAGTGATACTGGACCATTTTATTTCGAAACTGGTTAACACTAAGAAGTTGAAAGGAAAGGCTAAAGCGATAGTGGCATCACAGAGTATCGAAGCTGCCATCCGCTATTTCTTTGCCTTAAATGAACTTCTGGACAAACGAGGAAACCCCTTTCGTATTGCCATAGCGTTTTCGGGAAGTAAGATTGTAGATGGTATTGAGTATACGGAAGAAAACATCAATGATTTTCCTTCTCATCTGGATACAACCAAACCCACGGATCCGGGATACATAAGCGATAAAATTGCCCGTTTTTTCAATATGGATGAGTATCGTATATTGGTTGTATCTAATAAATATCTTACAGGATTTGATCAGCCAAAGCTTGCTGCTATGTATGTGGATAAAAAACTACAGAATGTAATGGCGGTACAGGCCTTGTCTCGATTAAATCGTTCGGCTAATGGATTGGGAAAGAAAACCGAAGATCTGTTTATTCTTGATTTTTATAATACAACCGATGAGATTAAAAAATCATTTGATCCGTTTTATACCTCTACAACCCTTAGCGAGGCTACTGATGTAAATGTATTGCACGAACTAAAAGATAGTCTGGACACTGTAGGTGTGTACGAATGGAATGAAGTGGAGGATTTTGTACAGAAATATTTTGACGGAGTAAATGCACGTGAATTAAGTCCGATTATTGATATCGTAGCCCAACGATTTAATAATGATCTTGAACTTGAAAAGGAAGAAAAGGCCGATTACAAGATAAAGGCCAAACAGTTTGTGAAGATATACGGACAGATGGCCGCCATTATGCCATTTGAAATGGTGGCATGGGAGAAGTTGTTCTGGTTCCTTAAATTCTTAATACCCAAGTTACTCATTAATGACCCTGATAAAGATGCCCTGGATGAATTGTTGAATTCGGTTGATTTGTCCACCTACGGATTGGAACGGGTTAAATTGAATGAAACTATTCAGTTGGATGCCACAGAATCCGAACTTAATCCACAAAATCCTAACCCAAGAGGTGTGCATGGTGAAGAAGAAGATCCTGATCCTCTTGATTTAATAATCAGGGCATTTAATGAACGCTGGTTTCAGGGATGGGATGCAACACCCGAAGAACAACGGGTTAAATTCGTAAGTCTGGCGCGTAGAATGCAGGAGCACCCTGATTTTAAAACAAAATATGCAGACAATCCAGATATTCAGAACAGAGATATAGCCTTTGATAAAATATTTGACGAAGTAATGGGAAAACAAAGACGAAATGAATTCGATCTATATCGGATGATATTTCAAGATGCCAGTTTCAAATTGGCAATGAAAGACACTATTAAAAGGATGATTGCCACAAATATCAATCCATAGAAGTTAGCTTGTTTTCAGTGATTGGCATGATCTGGCAAAGCTGTTATCTGCTTGTATGTTTGAAGTTTAAGGGTTTTATTGTATATTTGTTCAGAAGGGGCGTAATTTGTTACATAATGTATCCGGTTTGTTACGGATCCTGTCTTTTTGAATAATCTGCTTCCAAAATATATGAATAGAATGATGAAATTTTTTGACAAAAAAATTTATAACCTTAACCTGATGCATATGGTGGAGAGGGTTGGAAATGCGTTACCTCATCCTGCGGCATTGTTCGGGTTGTTTGCAGGATTTACGTTGGTGTTTTCGGGTGTGGGACATTGGTTGGGTTGGAATGGTATCCATCCGGCTACCGGAGAGTTGGTTGAGGTGGTTAATCTTCTTTCAAAGGAGGGGCTTCACCGCATATTGCTGGATATGGTTGACAACTATACAGGATTTGCTCCATTGGGTATTGTAATGGTTGCCATGTTGGGAATCGGAGTGGCCGAAAGTAGCGGCCTGATCCGGGCGGCTATCAATGCATTGCTGATTAAGGCTCCCAAAAGTTCGATTACATTTATGGTGGTGCTAACCGGAATTCTTTCAAATGTGGCTTCCGACTTAGGATATATCCTGATAATTCCTTTGGCTGGTGTGATTTTTCATTCGTTGGGCAGACATCCCATCGCCGGTATGTCTGCAGCTTTTGCCGGTGTTAGCGGTGGATTCAGTGCCAACCTGATTATCGGTACTATCGATCCTCTATTAGCGGGATTATCCACCGAAGCGGCCCGTATCCTGGATCCTGATTATTATGTAATGCCCACGGCCAATTACTATTTTATGGCTGTGTCTACCATCGTGATTGCTGTTACAGGTACCTGGGTTACCAAACGGTTTGTGGAACCGAGATTGGGCCATTATTCCGGGGATGTACCCAAGGAGGAGATTACCGATCTGACTTCAAGAGAGAAAAGCGGTCTGCGTTGGGCGGGAATTACATTGGCACTTTTTATGGGGGTGGTTGTCTGGGGATTGGTGCCCGACCATGGGTTCTTGCGTGGAGCCGATAATCAGGTACTGCATTCGCCGGTTCTGAAGGGATTCATATCGTTCTTATTTATCCTTACCGCTGCCTGTGGTATAGTGTATGGCTATGTAGCCGGCACATTTAAAAAGCACGAGGATGTGATAGCCGGAATGAATCACAGCTTTAAGGGATTGGTCTCTTTTCTTGTCCTAGTCTTTTTTGCTGCTCAGTTTGTAGCCTGGTTCAAATGGAGTAACCTGGGATTGCTGATTGCCTTGAAGGGGGCTGCCTGGTTGCAGGTTGTGGATATGGGTATTATTCCGTTGGTGGTGCTGTTTGTGATACTGTCTGGTTTTATAAATATGTTTATGGGGAGTGCATCGGCCAAGTGGGCTATCATGGGACCCGTGTTTATTCCTATTTTTATGCTGTTGGGTTATTCCCCCGAACTGTCGCAGGCAGTTTTCAGAATAGGGGATAGTGTAACTAATATAATCTCGCCGATGATGAGTTTCTTTGCTTTGATCATAGTGTATTACCAGAAATACGAACCCAAGGCGGGTATAGGTACATTGATGGCAACTATGCTGCCTTATTCGTTTGCATTCTTCGTGGTGTGGACTGCTTTGATGATTGTCTGGATATGGCTGGCATTGCCGCTTGGTCCGGAGGCCGGCTTGTTCTATGCAACCGGGCAATAGTATTTATTTGAACATCGTGGATAAAATAAAAAGAGCAAATGGTTTTCCATTTGCTCTTTTTGTATGGGGTGTTTTACCTTAGTGCGAGGGTTCCATAACCACTTCGACGGTGTTGCCTTGTTTTAACAGAGACTTGGCCAGGTTTTGAATACTTGTAGGGGTGATCGCATTCAATGTTGCATCATAGGTGCTGTGATCGTCACGTTTCTTAAAGTAATAGGTGTCGATCGTATTTAACCAATAGCTGTTTTCCTGCAATGCTTCGGCATGTTTCTTTAGCAGGTTTTCCTTCGTCTTATTGAAATCTTCCGGACGAGGACCGGTTTCCGCTATTCTCTTCAGCTCATTGTGTACGATGGAGTTCATCTGGGCACGTTTGGCAGGATCTGTATCGAAATAGGTCTGCAAAACGGTGCGTCCTTCGGGGAAGCTCGAAATTTGAGCCGAAGTCTGCACTCCGTAGGTTCCTCCTTCATCTTCGCGTACTTTCTCCATGTACACCAGATCTAGAATCTGCTTGAACATGGTAAGTGTAAGCCGGTTTTCGAGGGTATAAGGCAATTCGCCGCTGAAAAAGTTCACTACCGAAGCCTTGGGAGTTTGAAGCGAACGGGCAAAATGGTTCACCGCCGAGCCTTTACGTATAGCCGGTACCTCGTTTACATTTCCTTTTTCCACTCTTTTGAGGGAGGGAAGGGTGGCCAGATATTGTTTGGCATATAGCTTGAGGCTGTCTTGATTTATATTACCCACAAAGGTGAAGGTAAAGTCGGATGCATCGGCAAAGCGTTCCTTATACATATCAAGGATGCGTTGGTAGCTTATCTTTTCGAAATCACTCTCTTTTAGTCGTACCGTCCTTGGATTATTATTGTAAATTTCCTTGGTTATGGTGTCGCTGAAGGCAACCATCGGATTGAGTTCGTAGTTTTTTAACTGAGCTTTGGTACGTCCCTCAAAAGATGTATAGGCTTCGGTATCGGGGCGCAGGGCTGTAAACTGAAGATAGATCAGCTGGAAGAGTGTTTTCAGGTCGGCCGGAGTTGATTGTCCGTTCAGACTTTCGTTATCCATCCCCAGACTTGCTGATACAGAGGCTTTCTTCCCGGCAAGTACTTTGGGAAGATCCACTGCACTGAAGTTACCCAAACCGCCCAGTCCAATCACATCGTTAAAAAGTTTCAGGTTGGCTGCATCTTCTTTGCCAAACAGTGAACTACCACCCGGACTGGTGGCGGTCATCAATACCTCGTCTTTTTTCAGTTCCGTAGGCTTCACAACTACTTTAACCCCATTTCCAAGGGTAAGAACGGTTGCTCCGAACAAGGGGTCTTTCTCTTCTTTCAGAATGGTTCCCGGAGTAGGTTCTCTGGCAATAAGAGGTTCGTTTGAGACAGTTTCCTTGTACGCTTCAACCTCTTGCTTCTGGGCTTTCATAAAGGTACGCAGCAGATCGTCTTCCGTGGGGTAGGTGAGTCCGGCTTTTTCGGGACCTGTAAGAGAGATAACGATATTTTTATCGCCAATCATGTCCTGTATATACTGGTTTATCTGCTCAACAGGTATACCCGGTGCAATCTGGTTAATCAGCGCATACTCGGTCTCGATACCCGGAATATATCCTCCATCGGTAAAGTGAGTAACATATTCGTTGGTGTAGGCATCGTTTTTCTGCTTATCGCGTTCGTTGAAATGTGTTTCGTAGTTCTTAAGCACATTGATGCGTGCCCGTTCGTATTCGGATGCGGTGAAGCCGAATTTCTTGAGTCGCTGTGTTTCCACCACCATGGCCGTAAGGGCTTCGTTTATGTGGTCTTCCTTGGCCAGGCAGGCAACTGTCCACGCGTCTTTAGATTTGGCTATCATATATTCGCCGTCGGAAGCCTGGGCATCCACAAAGGGAGGGTTCCCTTTCTGAAGCAGCTCGTTGAACCGGTCGTTCATCATACTGCTGGCTACATTGCGGATGTAATCCATCACAAGGCCCATGGGGGTTGCGTAAAGGTCGCGGGGAAGCTTGTCGTGTTTGTAGAAGAGGTACAGAATGGTGTTGGATGCCTCTTTATCCGTTGCCACCGAAACCAGCGGAAGATCGTTATCCGGCACCTGGTGCAAGACGCGTTCGGCGGGATTAACCGGTTTGGGGATATCGGTAAACATCTGTTTCAGGCTGTTCTCAACCTGGTCTACATCTACATCGCCTACGATAATTACTGCTTGCAGATCCGGACGGTACCATTTTTTGTAATAGGCACGTATTTCATCGTACTTAAAATTATTGATTACGTCGATGGACCCGATGGGCATGCGGTTGGCATACCGGCTACCGGGAAACATTTTGGGTAACTGTTGCTCCCACAGACGAGCCTGGGCATCCTGACGGGTACGCCACTCTTCGCGAATTACACCGCGTTCTTTCTCGATGGCGGAGTCTTCCAAGGCAATGAATCCCGACCAGTCGTGCAGGATCAACAGGCAAGAGTCTACCACTTCGCGGCGATTTACCGGGGCGTTCATAATCATATATACGGTTTCATCGAACGAAGTATATGCGTTGAGGTTTTCGCCTCCGCGTATTCCAACACTTTCAGTAAAATCGTCTATGCCATGCCCGGGAAAATTCTTGGTTCCGTTAAAGGCCATGTGCTCAAGAAAGTGTGCCAGTCCGGCCTGATTGTCTTCTTCCTGCATGGAGCCAACCCGTTGGGCGATGTAAAAATCGGCTCTTTCCTTGGGTTGTTCGTTGTGCCGGATGTAATAGGTCAGTCCATTGGCCAGTTTGCCATAACGTACTTTAGGGTCGATGGGAAGGGGTTGCATTTGTTGCTGGGCTGTTATTGGAAGGATAAATCCCAGCAGCAACAGCCAGACTAAATAACTTCGATTTTTCATTTTGATCAAATTCTTAAATTGTTTTCGTGGGGATATGGTACAATAGAGTAACAAACATAACTAATAAAATTCAAAAATTAATATATTTTGACTATTTTGTGATATAATTCGGTTCGATTAAGTCTTTTTGACATAACAGCGCATGTTATTTAACATGTTTTATTTGAAAAAGACTTGACAAAAGGGCTTTTTGCCTGTATCTTTGCATCGTGGTTTTTTCATAATAGTATTAGATTTAAGGTTAACAAAGTTTGGTTAGGGGATGTCGGGATGACATCCTTTAATTGTTTATAGGGGGAGCTATCTCCCTTTTTTTATTATAATCATCTTACAAGTCTGAACATACCCCCCGGCATGGTTTTTATTTTTCCCTCCATCTCCAGTTCAAACAGCTGTGTGGTTAGGTTGCGTATCGGAATATTCAGGGCGATGGCCATCTGATTTACGTGCTGCTCTCCTTTTTCCTTCAGAAGTGTGACTATCGGATGGGCGTTTTCTTCTTCAAATGCAAGGCTGTGCTGTACATTGGTTGAGGGGGATTCGTTACTTTCCCAGCGCAGGGCCGCAATCAGATCGGCGGCACAGGTGATTAGTCCTGCTTTATTTTCACGGATCAGTTTGTTGCAACCTTTGGATTGCTCGTCAGCTACTCTTCCAGGAAAACAATAAACATCCCGGCCATAGGAGAAGGCGATGTCTGCCGTAATGAGTGATCCGCCTTTACTGGACGATTCAACTACGAGGGTGGCATCTGATAGCCCCGCTACGATACGGTTTCTTTTTATAAAATTCTGTTTGTCGGGATTTGTTCCGCTGGGGAAGTCGGTTATTAATCCTCCTTGCTGCAACATTTCAACGGCGGTGTTGCGGTGTATGGCCGGATATATCCGGTCAAGTCCGTGAGCCAAAACCCCGATGGTTGGCAATTGATTCTGCAGGGCGCTGCGATGTGCACAGATGTCGATTCCGTAGGCTAGTCCGCTTAGCACCAGAAGATCTGGAAAGTGTAACGCCAGATCCCGGATCAAGGATTCAGTGAGATCCTTGCCGTATGTAGTGGCGTTACGCGTACCTACAACGCTGATTACCCTCTGTACATCTGGTTTGATATTGCCTTTGCTATAAAAAAGGATGGGGGCGTCTTCGCACTGCTTCAGACGGTGTGGGTAGGTACTGTCTGTATAGAAATGGCAGTCGATTTTGTTTTTCTCAATAAAGGTGAGCTCCTTTTCTGCTTTCTGCAGTACATCGGCGCGCAGAATCTCGGTCGACAGGGTAGGACCGATACCTGTTATTTTTTCGAGTTGAGATTTCTTTTCAGTAAAGATGGCCTCCTCGTCTCCAAGTGATTCCAAAAGATGGCGGGCAAGAATATCGCCCACCCCGTTAATCATCGTAAGTCCTATCTGGTAAATTCGTTTGTCGGTCATGGTTATTTCATAATGTGATTTACTAAAGAAGATTATGCCGTTGTAACAGGTCGTCGAAATATTCGCCCCGGGTAAGCCGCCCGTTGTCTACCACCACCGATTCAACAACACCTTTAATTGCCAACGCACCGTCGCTGTCGCGGTAAATGTCTTGCAGGAATTGTAACCGGGGACCGTTTTTTACGATGTTTAGGCAGGAGGTGAATGTATCGCCGCTGCGTAAAGGGGTTTTGTATTGGATATCCACCCTCGAAACAAAGGCGTCTATGCCCTTTTCGTGCATGGCTCCGAAGTTTTCGCCCAATGATTCGAGAAATTCATGACGGGTATGTTCCAGGTAATGCTGGTAATTGGCATTGTTTACAACACCCTGAAGATCGCATTCGTAATCGCGTACCTTCATTGATAGTTTAAAGATGTATGATTTCATTGCTTATACAAGTTCTGATTATGGATATATAAGAAATCAGATCCTTGCCGCACAAGGGCAGGAATCTGATTTTAGTAGTGTTTGTTATTTTAACTCTTTTTTCTGTTCTACCGGAACCATCTTGTACAGACGATCCGATGGACGTACTTTTTCTCCTACCTTGAACGAGAAGCGTTCGCCCTTTACGGTTTCCTGAACCGGATTGAATTCTACGCGAATCTCATCGATGGTCTGCATCACTGCTCCGGTGGTGGGACCGGTAATCAGGATTTCGTCGCCTACCTTGAGTGAACCCGACTCCATTTCGAATTCGGCTACGCCCAGAGAACTGAAATACTTGATCCCCTTAGCCACATATACTTTGCGTTTGGTAGAACCGGATCCGTACTTGCTGCTCCATTCGCCCAACCGTTGTCCCAGGTAATAACCGTCCCAGAAGCCCCGGTTGAATACCGAACGTAACCGCTCGTCCCATGCCTCAATCTTTTCGTCGGTATATGTTCCGTTACAATAGGCCACTACGGCCTCTTTGTAGCAGGAAGTCACGGTGCGTACATATTCGGGTCCGCGAGCACGTCCTTCTATCTTGAATACACGCACCCCTGCATCCATCATTTTATTCATGAAATGAATCGTCTTCAGGTCCTTGGGCGACATGATGTATTGGTTGTCTATATCCAGTTCGATGTTGCTCTCCTTGTCCTTCACGGTATAGCCACGGCGACAGATCTGCATGCAGGCTCCACGGTTGGCCGAAGCATTCATCTCGTGCAGGCTCAAATAGCATTTGCCGGAAACAGCCATGCAAAGAGCTCCGTGGGCAAACATTTCGATCCGTATCAGCTGGCCGTTAGGACCTTTAATCTGTTGCTCCTGTATCTGTCTGAATATTTCACTTACTTGTTCGAGATTCAGTTCGCGGGCCAGAACAACCACATCGGCAAACAGCGCATAAAACTTAAGAGCTTCAACGTTCGATATGTTTAGCTGTGTGGATAGGTGCACCTCCACCCCGATGCTTCTGGCATAACTCATGGGAGCTACATCCGAGGCAATGATAGCCGAAACATCTGCCTCCTTGGCGGCATCGATAATGGTTCGCATTAATGAAAGATCCTCTCCGTAGATAACCGTATTTACGGTCAGGTAGCTTTTGATGCCGTTCTCTTTGCAGATGGCGACTATTTTGTGTAAATCTTCCGTTGTAAAATTGTTGGACGAACGTGAACGCATGTTCAGTCCCTCGATACCGAAATAGATAGAGTCGGCACCTCCCTGAATAGCAGCCATCAATGATTCGTATGAACCGACAGGCGCCATTATTTCAAATTCTTTTTCGCTCAACTTCTTGATGTTTTAATGGTTACAGGGTGCAAAGGTACATAAATTTGCCCTGTAACCATTCCAAAACTTCTTAATATACATAAATTCGAACGATCGGTTAATATTCCCATCCGGTGATGGAACGCAGGAAAGGAACCAGCTCGTCGGCCCCTTTGTACTGCTGTGCCTTGGATGGATGCCAGCTTGCACCGTAACCCAGACTTCCGTCGGCGGGAGTAAGGTCGAACCGGTATACCTGGCTGTCGCCTGCTTCATTGGCTTCGCGTGCAACACGGTTTAGGGCAGTCTGGACATCTTCAAGCGGTTTTCCTTTTAACATGCAACCACTTAATAGTACAATCTTTGCTTTGGGATAGTAGCCCCGAAGCGTTTTAAGAAAATTACGATATCCCTGCTCTAATAACCCGGTATCGTAAGGTTGAGTGCTTACGTCGTTTGTTCCCAGATTAACACATACCACATCAGGGGTATACCGGCTGAAGTCCCATACCTCGGTCGTATCTGTAAACAAAGTCTGTGTGTACATGGCTGGCATACAATCTTTGTTGCCCGTCTTTGGACCATTGTAATTGCGGTAGATTCCGATGCCCGAACGGGCAACAACCAGACTTTGTGCATTTAATGCGCGGGCAGTGGCGGCAGCATAGGTGTAGTAATGATTTTCAGTCTCGTCCTTGAAGGGAGCGTTAGGATCGGTAACTTCGGTTCCGTATCCACAGGTAATTGAATTGCCGATGAATTCGATCTTCCTTTTGGGAAGCAGTGGCAATTGGGGGATGGTTTTTCCTGCATCGAGCAGGAAACCCCTGAATTCGGGTCTGCGCTGATAGCCTTCGTAGGCAAGCGTGATGGTTATTTGATGTAGGATATCGTCCAGGTTGTCGGCCAACTGTACAACTGAATCGTTTTCTAGAGATGCAACCTTGAAGGGTTCGCGGTTGTCTATTTCAACCATAAAGTAACCACTATTTGGCTTTACACGCATTGCAATGGAAGTTCCTTCAAAACAGGCTCGTATCTGTACCCCCGGATAGGTAAAACAGGGCGACTCCGGGTTAGTGAAACTTACCCGGCCAACATAGGCTATGTTTGGATTGCTGGCGGGGATAATTGTTTGGGATGTAGGTTTCTGCGCCTGAGCGGCGGCGATTGTAAGTAGTCCGAAAATGAACAATACTAGCGAAAATCGGTTCTTTCTCATGAGTTTATATTAAATTATATCTGATATTTATACAAACTAATTATAGACATTATACGATTGATCCGGCAACATGCTTCATTTTTCGTGCTTGACGTGGATATGAACAGGGTGGCCGTTTCATAACATTAAGAATTGATAACGTGGCAAATATACTGCTTTCTTGTAAGAAAAGCAGTACTTTTGTCCCCAATATACAATCTATCGGAGAACACGGATCGTTTGGATCAGGGTATCCCTACGAAGTACATCCGGAATGTTTTCTGTTTTTTTTTAATAATACATTACAATAATGAAAATTGGTTCTATAGATTTAGGCGAACGTCCGGTTTTTTTAGCTCCCATGGAAGATGTTACAGATATTGCATTCCGGTTGATGTGCAAGCAATTTGGTGCCGACATGGTTTATACAGAGTTTGTTTCCAGTGATGCGTTGATTCGTAACGTATCTAAAACCCATCAGAAGCTTACAGTATCTGATGAGGAACGACCCGTGGCGATTCAGATTTATGGCAGGGAAGTTGAACCCATGGTTGAAGCAGCTAAGATTTGCGAAACGGCAGGGCCCAATATTATTGACATAAACTTTGGTTGTCCGGTAAAGAAAGTAGCAGGTAAAGGAGCTGGTTCCGGGATGTTACGTAATATCCCGATGATGCTTGAAATAACTCGTGAGGTTGTTAAGGCGGTGAATCTGCCGGTAACGGTGAAAACCCGTCTGGGATGGGATCACGACAGTAAGGTGATTGTTGAGCTTGCCGAACAGCTGCAGGATTGCGGTATTGCAGCTCTTACCATTCATGGCCGTACACGCAGCCAGATGTATACCGGTGAAGCCGATTGGGAATTAATCGGTCAGGTTAAGAACAATCCCCGTATGCATATTCCGATTATCGGTAACGGAGATGTTACCTCTCCGGAAATTTGTAAAGAGCGTTTCGATACTTATGGGGTGGATGCCGTGATGATTGGCCGGGGAAGTATCGGCCGCCCCTGGATATTCAGAGAGGTAAAGCATTTTATGGAAACCGGGAGCAAACTGCCTGCCGAATCTTTTGAATGGTACCTGGATGTGCTGAAAAGACAGGTGATGCAAAGTATAGAACGGTTGGACGAGCGGCGCGGTATTTTACATATCAGGCGACATTTGGCTGCGACTCCCCTCTTTAAGGGAATAGCCGATTTTAAGTCGACACGCATAGCCATGCTTCGGGCAGAAACCATTGATGAGTTGTTTGGTATCTTGAATAATATACCTGAACAGTTCAATATTGGGGCCGAAAAAATTGATTTACATCAAATTTAAGAATTTATATGACAATATAACAATTAATTGTGTTAATACTTGATTGAATATGGAAGAGTTCGTTTTATATTTGCAACGAGTTTTTTTCATAGTATTTTAGATCTAAGGTTAACAAGTCTTTGCAGGGAAGGAGTCGGGAGACTGTTTCGTTGAAAAGCAAAAAGAACTGCCTGCCTGACTTTGTGTTAGGCGGGCTTTTTTTATTTTTGTAAAAAACTTTGTTCTTTGTGTAACCATTGAAGTATATTGTACGTCTTATCAACAAATAGAAACCATAAATATTCAACGATATGTGTAATAAGAAAATTATCTGGGTAGTTGTTCTGGTGATGGCTTCCCTTAGCAGTTGGGCCTCTGCAAACATTAAAGGCAATGGGTCTGTAGTTACCAGGGAAATCAAAGTCTCGGATTATTCATCCATTCGTTTGGGAGGAAATGTATCTTCTTCTTTAGGAGAGAGTATTAAAAAATTATTCTCGGGAGAGAAAAACAGCGGTTCCACGCCCGTATTTATTTATAGTCAGACCGATGCGCCTGCTGCGCTTAAGGTAACTTTAGATAAAAACCTGATCGAATACCTTGAGATCAAGGTTGAAAACCGTCAGCTGATTGTACAGACCAAAAAGAATATCCAGGTGAATCCTACACGCTTCGAGTTACGAGGACATTCGCCATCCTTGCAAGAGGTGAAGGTGGGAGGAAGCTATGATTTTCGCATTGAAGGCCGATTGGATTCCGATAAGCTGTTGCTTTCTGTATCAGGGTCGGGTTCTGTACGCGCATCCGAAAATATTAAAACCTCGGTATTCTCGGCCAAAGTGAGTGGCAGCGGGAATCTTTATCTTAAAAATATTTCAACGAATCAATTGGAGACCAAAATATCGGGTAGCGGAAATGCCAACCTGGGTGGTATAGCCAATGTAGGAGACTTTGCCGTGTCTGGAAGCGGAAATATAAATGCATTTGAATGCCGGGTTGGCGATCTTTCTTGTGCTGTGTCTGGTAGCGGCGATATGAAAGTGCTGGCTTCCAATAAACTTAAAGCGTCTGTTTCCGGAAGCGGCGACATTCAATATAAAGGAGCTCCCGATGTGGATTTTCATACCTCAGGATCGGGATCTATTCGTAAAGCTAATTAATGAAAAAATTTACAAAACGAACTAAAATGAAAACAAAAGTATTTTTCTTTTCGGCGATTGTTACGCTGCTGCTTGCTACCGGATGTTCGATGCATGTTATTCAGGGAGATGGAAATCTGGTTACAGAACAGGTAGCGATTGGAGATTATTCCGAGATTGCCGTGAGTGGGGGTCATTTGGATTTTACTTACCAACAAGTGGATTCGTTACCATCGCTGGAAATAACGGTGGATAAGAATATAAAAGAGGTCCTTGAGGTGAAAGTTGAAGGAAGTAAGCTTATTATAAGACCGTTGCGCAGAGGAATGAATCTGCGTCCTACTCAGTTTGTGATCAAGAGTAATTCGAAGGAATTACGTAAGCTCGACCTGGCAGGAAGTGGCAAGTTTATAGTAGCAGGTCCTTTCAGATCCAATGAGCTGGAGGTGGATGTTGCCGGTAGCGGAGATATCCTGTTGCAAGATACTGCGTTTGTAGACAAGGTGAAGATTGATTTGGCCGGTAGTGGAAAGTTTAACGCCACATATCTGACAGGAACGGAAGTGGACGGTGATATTGCAGGTTCCGGAGCCATCAATCTTGCAGGTAAAGTAAAGGCTTTAGTGTTGGATATCGCCGGAAGTGGTGAGGTAAACGCCTTTGATTGTGAAATAAACGATCTGAGTTCCAGCATTGCCGGAAGTGGAAAGGTGGATGCTACTGTAATGAACAGTATCAAGTCGTCTGTAGCCGGAAGCGGTAAAATCCGCTATAAAGGCACAGCTTCACAAATTGAAAGTAAAAACATGGGGTCGGGAAGCGTTACAAAAGTAGATTAATGTTTTAACCAACCCTCCTTACGATACCAGTCAATGCTCTCTTCCAACCCTTTTCGTAAAGGATAAGAGGCTTTGAAGTTCAAGTCATCCTGCAGTGGCGTAATATCACAAATCCAGTTGCGCTGCTTCAGGATGATGTATTTATCGGTGTTGAGCGTCATCTCCTTACCGATGATTTTGCCAATCATCTCCGAGCACCAGCAGGCTATTTTAACGAGGCCAAGAGGAAGCCGTCCGCGTAATACCCATTTTTTGCCCAGAATATCCTGAATCATGCGGGCAAAAGACTCGTCGGTATGCACATCGCCGTCGGCCACAAAATAGGCTTTGTTTACCGCCTTTTCGTTTTCAATGGCCAGAAATGCAACCCGGGCCAGGTCTTTTACATAGATGAAGGTGATTTGTTGTGGAGTAAATCCGGCGGCCATATCTATTCCGGATTGGATACTTTGTATCTCCATGAAATAGTCTCTTTCGCCCGGTCCGTATACTCCTGTAGGATAAAGTATCACGTATGGAAACCCGGTCTGTTCGCGAACATACTTTTCTGCCAGCATTTTACTTTTTCCATAGACTGTATTGGGCCTTTGCGGATCGGTCTGTTTGATTGGCGTGAACGTTTTTTCGTCGCCCGGTCCAAAACTACTGAGACTGCTCATCAGAATAAATTTTTTGGGAGAACATCCCGATGCTTGAAGGGATTGCAGAAAAATCCGGGTCTGCTCGGCATTAACCTTGTAGAAGTTCTCCTTTTTCAATGTTTTAATTAATCCCGCATTGTGAATAATATAATCCCAGGCTCCATACAGGCGGACGTGTTCGGTAAGTTGTTCCGTCAGCTTTGCGGGGTCGTCGTACCGTAAATCGATAAACCGGATACGGCTGTCCTGTAATCGCTTCCTGTTACTGGAGGCACGGATGCCTGCCCAGGTTTCGTATCCTCTGCGTAGTGCTTCTTCCACCAGAAATCCGCCAATAAAACCACTTGCTCCTGTTATTAATACTTTCATCATGCGTTCATTTTGGGCAAATGTACATATTTTTATTAAAAAGTGAACGGTCCGCCGCCCGCTCTGTGAGCATGGACCGGCAGACCGTTGTCTTTCTTACGTTAGATGAGATTATTCTTCCCAGACTAAAACACCGGCAAGAGGAATCTTCTTTTCTCCAATCACGATTCGTGCTTTGCTGTTAAGAGGGAAATCGAATGCTTCGGGTCCGTAATTGACAGCAATACCGAATCCATCGCGGTATTCCATCCATACTCCCTGAGGCAGGTTCATCAATGAAGTCCCGTTTAAAGCATAGACGCGTTTAAGGACATCCTTTTCCAAAGATCCGTCGCTGCTGTCTACTCCGATGTAAGTTACACTTCCTTTGCCTAACTTGCGATGCAGTACCGCTGCTTTGCCTGCATAGAAATCGTTCACATAGGTACCCCATACCTCGGTTTGGCTATCGGGAGTAAACACTTCTCCCCAGCTAACCCAAGGGTAGTTCTTTTCATTCATTTGTACAGTACCTGGATCTGAAGGTACAAGCAAGTCGAAGAAATCCATTTTTGCCCCGATCAGATTGACCATCTTTCCGCCAAATGGCATTTCAAACAAGCGGTCGAAGCGGTCTTTCTGTCCACTACGGCAAGACAATACCAAATGTCCGCCTTGTTTGGCATAATTTGTCCACTTCTCGATCAGCTGATCGTCTACCAATTGATAAGCCGGGGCGATGAGTACCGGATATTTGTTCCAGTCGGCTTCTTCATTAACCACATCTACCGGAGCGCCGAAGCTCTTTAATGGCTTATAGTATTTCTGGATATGGTTATCGGTATTCCATTCGACGGTTTGTTTTTGCTTACTCATACTCCATGTGTTGTCTACATTATGCAGGATAGCGGTTTTTCGTTTGGTATATTCTGCCGGAAGTTGAGCTTTGGGATTATATAGTTTCCGAAGCTTGGCTATGTCCGTAATAAATTGCTGATACTCCAATCCTCCTCTTGAAGGTGTGACACCATCAGTCCCAACAATTCCTGCATGATACTGTTCGTCGCCATAGATTGGCTGGCGAAAACGATAGGTACATGTAAAATCGCTTCCTCCGGCAAAAACCGACCATAACCACAAACGGACAGCACCCGGATAAGGTTGCGGATTAACTGTCCCCCAGTTTACCTGACCCGGTTGAAGTTCCATTACACCGTACATACCACCAATCGGACGGAAGTAGTCGTTGGCAAAGGGAATTAGCATCGGATCTCCAATACGGTACCCCTTTTGTCCGATTCCGAGTCCCCCCGAAACGATGTAGCGGGTATAACTGTAAAAGTCGAACAACTTGGATTTTCCTATGTGTCCAGCCCAATAATCCGGGATATAGTTAGAGGTGATCCATTGTTCGGAAGTACTATATTTACGGATTTCAGCAGCTTGTTCATCAAGGAAAGAGGCCGATTCGTAGGCGGTAAACCTTCTATAGTCCAGCATTTGATGGGGATTTTGTCCCCAATTTGACGGAAGGGGGAAATTAATCTGATCAAATGAACTGTAAATCTGACTCCAGAAAGCTGTTCCCCACGCCTTGTTGAGCTCCTGGATCTGGTTGTTGTATTTATTCCGTAGAAATGACCGGAAACGTAATAGCGCATCGGTGTTATAGTCCTGACGAACACCCGGTTCATTGTCAAGCTGCCACCCCATTACCCGGCTGTCTTTACCATACCTTTTAGCCAGTTCAGCAATCATCTTAAGCGAATACTGGCGGTAGAAGGTGCTTGAAAATGAGGCGTGCTGACGGGCACCATGGTCCACCGTCGTTCCGTTTTCATTCTTTATCAGGATTTCCGGATGTTTACGCGTCAACCATACCGGTGGAGTTGCGGTGGAGGTACACAATATAACTTTCAGGTTGTGCTTAGCGGCGATAGCTATAGCCTTATCCAACCATGCAAAATCGTACTTCCCTTCTTCGGGCTCGAGCTGTGCCCATGCAAATTCGGCAAAATGGGTAAACTCAAATCCCATTTCGGACATTTTCCTTAGATCGCGGTCCCATTGACTCTCATCCCAATGTTCCGGATAATAGTAGGCTCCAACGGTAGTCAGATTCTTTTTTGGGAAAAACTCTTTTTTATCCCGGGCAATCAATCCCCAGGAAATACATAGCGAAATAACAATACAAAATACTCTGATCATGGTTTTTACAATTAAATAAATACTCAAAAATTCATTAGTCTATTTGTGGTTGAAAAAAAAGGCACAACCCTGAAAGCTGTGCCTTTTTCTGATTAAAATACAGCTTTAAATTTTCTTTTCTATAACTGCCTGAACAACATTAAGAACGTAATCACCCAGTTTCTCACATTCGGCTACCATATCCATATAGTATACCCCAACCTGGTAATCATAGGCTTTGTTGTTAACATCTTCCATATTCTTGATCTTAAGCTGGTTCCGGTAATTGTTGATTTCATTCTCCACGTTATAAGAGACATTGATGTCATCATGAACTGCTTCCGGTTTATGTAAGATCACATTCATTTGTTGTAAAGCCTGATCTACTATCGCAAACATCTGGTCCATATTATGGTTCAACGATTCGGTGAACTCGCCTTTCCCTTCATTGCGTCGTTTGATGGCACGGGCCAGGTTATTGCACGAGTCGGCTATACTTTCAATCTCCGTAACAGCCCGAAGCATGATACGGATCTCCTCCTTGCTTTCGGAACTTAAACGACCTTCGGCTACAAAGGTAAGATAATTTGCTATTTCAACTTCCATCCGGTCGCTTATGCTTTCATACTTTTCAATCCGGCTGTAAATTTTAAGAAACTTATCTTCGTTTTTCTCATAGAACAACTCTTTCACCATGCCAAGCATACGATAGGTCCGGTCTCCATAAACGGCTATCTCCTTCTTTGCCTGCATCAACGATAGCTCGGATGTGGAAAGCATTCCCGAAGGGATATACCGAAGCTGGAATTCTTCTTCTTCGGCTACGTTTTTGGGTTTGATAACTGCCGAACAAACGTAAACATAGAATTTGACAAACCATACCATAATACATACATTGAGGATGTTGAATACCGTATGAAACAGGGATAATCCGTACGATACAGAAACTTGTAAGGATAATAGTTGTTTTTGTAAAGCTACCAATGATGGATCTGTAAGCTCCATATTGGAAGTAATCAGCGATATTGTACGTGGATCTAATTTACTTAGGAAGTGGGTAATTCCATTTGGATCTCCTGGTCCGAAATTAGTCACTATCCAAGAAATCATTTGGATGAATGGATAAAAAACCACTAAAACCCAAAATACACCAAACACATTAAACATCAAATGAGCTAATGCTGCACGTTTTGCAGAGACATTGGCTGAAATAGCAGCAATATTTGCCGTAATGGTTGTACCAATATTCTCTCCCAAAACCATTGCTGCGGCCATTTCAAAAGGAATCCATCCTTTGGTGCACATAATCAAAGTAATTGCAACTGTTGCGCTGGAAGACTGAACAATGATTGTTAAAATGGTTCCAAGGAAAAGAAAGATAAGTAGGGAAGGAAATCCCATTGATGTATAATTCTGTAAAAATGCAAGAACCTGAGGGTTACTTTGGAGATCCGGAACGGATGATTTAAGAAAGGAGAGTCCCATGAAAAGAAAAGAGAAGCCTAGAAAAAATTCCCCCCAGGACTTTCGTTTACTTTTTCCTGAAAATATCAGAGGAATACTTATCCCTATTAAGGGCAATGCAAAAATACTGATATCTACTTTAAATCCAAACAGAGAAATAATCCATGCAGTAACGGTTGTTCCTACATTTGCCCCCATGATTACTCCGATGGACTGGGCCAGCGAAAGCAGACCTGCATTTACAAAACTTACAACCATAACGGTTGTTGCACTAGATGATTGAACGAGTGCAGTAATTAATACCCCTGTAAGAATTCCTGTAACCCGATTGGTTGTCATTACCGACAGGATAGAACGAAGTTTATCCCCAGCGACTTTCTGGAGCCCTTCACTCATTATCTTCATTCCATAGAGGAATAAACCTAATGATCCGATAAGGGTCAGAAAATCAAAAAATGAATAATCCATTTAAAAATCGTTTAATTGGATAGTAAAATCCGATTTATATTCCTAACTTTATCATGCAAATCTATAAATAAATGTTGAATAACTATGACAGAAACCATCACAATTTACTGTAAGAATAACAACGTATATAAAGATGTACCCCTGGGAGCCACCCTGCTGGATATTTATACTGCAGTGGGATCACCGCTTAAGAACCGGCCCATGAATGCCCGGGTAAACAATAAAGTGGAAGGACTTACATTTCGTTGTTATTACCCTAAGGATGTGGAGTTTATCGATTATACACAATTGTCTGGTCAGCGTACCTACGTCCGTTCCCTCTGCTTTATTTTTTCCAAAGCAGTTCACGATGTATTGCCTACGGCTACGCTCAATTTGGAACATCCCGTTTCCAAAGGGTATTTTTGCAAGATACATAATGGGAAATCAATAGATCATCAGACCATCGAAAAGATCCGTACACGCATGCGTGAGATTATCGATGCCGACATACCTTTTCGCTTTAAGAACACCCGAACATCCGATGCAGTCAAGCTCTTTCATGAACGGGGTTTGTTCGATAAAGAGCTGCTTGTGGAAACAACCGGGATGCCCTATACAATGTATTACGACCTGGATGGCTATATCAATTATTTTTATGGTTGTCTAACACCTTCTACCGGATATATTCAACTGTTTGACATTGTTCCCTATTTCGATGGCGTTTTGCTTCGAATACCCCGTAGGTCCGACCCTCAGGAGCTTGAACCTGTAATTAAGCAGGATAAGATGTTTCAAGCTTATAAGGAGCATCTCACTCTGCTGGATACGGTGGGGCTGAATAATGTTGGCGATCTGAACAAGGCGATACGAAAAGGGATGACTCCCGAAATTATTATGGTTTCGGAAGCCATGCAGGAAAAATCTGTAGCCAAAATAGCAGAGGAAATAGCCTGCCGTTTCCGCGACAATGGGGTGCGGATGGTCCTTATCTCGGGTCCTTCTTCTTCCGGAAAAACCACCTTTTGTAAACGTCTGCAGATTCAATTGATCACCAACCTTATTCATCCTGTGAGTATTTCGCTGGACGATTATTTTCTGGACAGGGAGCATACACCTAGAGATGAAAAGGGTGAATATGATTTTGAGTCGCTTTATGCACTGGACCTTCCTTATTTTAATAGTGATCTGCAAAAGGCCATCAACGGAGAGGAAATTGCATTGCCAACATTTAGCTTTGAAACAGGTTCCCGAATTTACAAAGGCAACAAATTGAAAATGGGGCCGAATTCTATTCTTATAATTGAAGGTATACATGCATTGAATCCGGAGCTCACCTCAATTTTAGATGATCACTATAAGTATAAGGTATACGTATCTGCGCTTACCTCAATTTCACTGGATAATCATAACTGGATTCCAACAACTGATAACCGGTTGTTGCGAAGAATTGTACGTGATTATCGTTTCAGAGGCTATTCTGCCAAAGACACGATCGCAAGGTGGGAGAGTGTGCGAAAAGGCGAAGATAAGTGGATTTTTCCCTATCAGGAGAATGCCGATGCCATGTTTAACAGTGCTATGTTGTATGAGCTGGCAGCCTTGCGTAAATATGCTGAGCCCATTTTGATGGAAGTGCTTGAAATAGAAGAAGAGAATGCTGAGGCTTACCGTTTGCTACGCTTCTTACGTTATTTCAATTACATTCATGAAACTGAACTTCCTCCTACATCCCTTTTACGGGAGTTCTTAGGCGGAAGCAGCTTCAGTTACTGATATCAGAAGTATGAGAATGCTTTCTTAGAGCGGTAGATTACTCCCGAAGGGTGGTAAATCTCTGCATACAGAATATACAGGCCGGCGGAAAGTTTTTTTCCGCCGTTTCCTTTTCCATCCCAAAAGAGAGAACCTTTTTGGCCGATTAACTCGTGGTTTTTCAGGATTGCCACTTGTCTTCCGGCTGGATCAAATACCATGATTCTACAACTGTAACCCGATTGATCTGTATGGTAAGCCAGATTCCAACAATTATTCTCTGACGAGAATACCGGAATTTCAATACTGGTTTGAGGACCGTCTTTTATTACTCCATATTGAGTATTTTGGAATCCTGGAGTTCCGTGACCGGCTTCTGCCGCTGCTGTTGCCCAGTTGCGCTGGTCTTGAGTGGTCGATTCCGGATCTATCCTTTCCAATGCAAAACCTTTACTGTCTGACACAAAGGCGTTGTGCCATTTGTGACTGTAGGAGATTTCATCAATAACCTCTTTGGTGTGATGATTCAACAATACTACTGTGGAAGAGGTATTAGCCAGGGTCGGAAGTTTTACAGACCGGATCAATTCCGGAGTAGGGGTATCGTAATGCATGAGAACACCCTCCTTGTCTTTCGTTAAAACCAGATATGAATCCTTTACGATTGTAACCTCTAACCCGGATAGCGGATAAATAGTAGCCAGGCTTCCATCAATCTTACGGATGGCAATGGACAGGCTGTCTGCTCTAAGATCTCCTCCGCTGCGATTATACAACTCGATGTACTCACTTCCTCCGGTATGCGGATCGGGCAGAATTTCGTTGAATACAATGTCAAATGGTTTTACACTGAATGTAACTCTGTGATCTTCTTCATTTGGGTTGCCGATCTCGGGATTGTCGGGGGCAGGAGGTATTTCTTCCAATGAGAAGGTGAACTGAAAGCAGTTGTCGACCAACACGTTTCCCGACAAATCAGTCAGATTTTCCCAGCACAACGTATAATCTTTCCCATTTATCATAGTGTCGGGAGTTATAACAAGCAGTTGATTTGCGTTTGCCGATACAGTCTTGATTGATACCGGTCCCATTTCATCTATAGAGCAGTAAGCCGCAGATGATTCTATAGGTTCGTCGAAGGTAAATCGTAGAATCGAATCGGATATGGCTTCTATTGCAGTGATTCCGGGAGGCATGGTGTCGGCCATATCAATTGAATCGCCTGTAATTAACAGATTGTCGAAAGCAAAATGATAACTGCGGGTTTTGCTGTAACGGCAATTTATCTTGAAAGTACCCGATGGTGGAATCACTACTTGTTTCAAGATGGTATCTCCTTCGAGGCGATAGGACGTTTCGTCCGAAAGGCGGCTATATAATTTCCAGTGTGTTCCGTTTTCTAATCTTAGCTTTACATTCACTTCAACATCTTCCTTGTCCAGCAATCCCAATCGACCTTTGATGAGCCGTTTGGCTGTTGCCGTCCCTTTTACGCTGTATAAAGATATATTATCGTCGTTGTGACCTACCTGAACATAATAATGCGTTTCATCCGGATCTATATTTTCGCCCGACGAGAGAACATAGAGACGTACATTATTGGCATTGGATGAATTAAAATAAAGTTGAACATCCAGTTCCCATTCCATGTTTTTATTATAATTGACAGGCAATTGCAGTGAAGCATTTCCCTGTTCATACAAATCGTCAAGTTGTAGCCATCCATCGGTTGTAACATAAAATGACGCGGTATCACCTGTCCATGTATTGGTTGCAGTGATATATGACGACGAAAAAGTGTCTGAAGTCTGCGATTTTGTTAAAAAAGAAAGGAAACAGAGTAAAAAAAGAAAAATATGTTTCATAATAGTAAGGTTTTGTAGAAATAGGTATATCTTTGCAAGCCGAATGTTAACTTCGGATACTGTGCCTTGTAAAGTACAAAGATATAAAACTATTTTGCATAGAACGAAATAGTACTAATTATTTTTAATTTTAAATTGTGCTCAAAATGAAAGTAGCAATTGTTGGTGTTAGCGGAGCAGTAGGACAAGAATTCCTACGTGTGCTAGACGAGAGAAACTTCCCGATGGATGAGCTGATCCTTTTTGGTTCATCCCGTAGTGCCGGACGTGTTTATACTTTTAAAGGTAAACAGTACACCGTGAAAGAGCTCAAGCATAACGACGACTTTAAAGGGATCGACATTGCTTTCGTTTCGGCAGGAGGAGGTACTTCCATTGAGTTTGCAGAAACCATCACCAAACATGGTGCGGTGATGATAGACAACTCAAGTGCTTTCCGTATGGACGCTGATGTTCCATTGGTGGTTCCCGAGGTGAATCCGGAGGATGCATTGAACCGCCCGAAGGGGATTATTGCCAACCCTAATTGTACGACCATTCAGATGGTTGTTGCATTAAAGGCAATCGAAGGTATTTCTCACATTAAGAAAGTACATGTTTCAACCTACCAGGCTGCCAGTGGAGCAGGAGCTACTGCCATGGCAGAGTTGATAAAACAATACGAAGAGATACTGAAGGGAGATGAACCCACAGTAGAAAAGTTTGCTTATCAGCTGGCTTATAACCTGATTCCTCAGGTGGATGTATTTACCGATAACGGTTATACAAAGGAAGAGATGAAGATGTACCACGAAACACGTAAAATCATGCACTCTGATATTGAAGTCAGCGCCACATGTGTTCGTGTTCCGGTAATGCGTGCTCATTCTGAGTCTACCTGGGTGGAAACAGAAAAACCCATCAGTGTGGAGGAAGCCAAGGAGGCATTTGCCAAAGCCGAAGGAATTGTTTTACAAGACAACCCTGCTGCAAAGGAATATCCAATGCCATTATTTGTAGCTGATAAGGAACCAGTTTATGTTGGTAGAATCCGGAAGGATCTGACTAATCCGAATGGTCTGACTTTCTGGACGGTAAGTGATCAAATTAAAAAGGGAGCAGCTTTAAATGCTGTTCAGATCGCAGAATACCTTATCAAAGTAAAAAATGTAAAATAAGATTTTCTTATAAAATAATCAACAGGCCGTCCCCATAAGAGACGGCCTGTTTTTTTTATTCTGCATTGTCGTATTCTTTCTCTAATCCTCTGTAAAGTGAAGGATATTTGCCGGAAAGTGAAGGTTATTTCTCAAAAAGTGAAGGATATTGGTGCAAAAGTGAAGGATATCTGATTGTTGAATAATGGTAATCAGTTGATTGATAGCATTCTATGTGTAAAAGTGAAGGAAGTGAAGGATATTTTCGTGAAATCTTTAAGGAAATTCAACAAGTAAGGCCTGTTGTGCGGAAACCCGGTACTTTTTATCGGCAAAGATATATCTTTCAATCACCAAAGATATATCTTTGAGAAACCGTTCCTATATCTTTGAACATTCAAACATATAGGAATGAAAACCCGTCCGGTACCAAATTCAATACGAATCAAAATAAAGACATGCCTCAAATAAACCAGGTACATTTTGGACAAAAAGTATATACTTTTTGATAAATAAGTATATACATTTTAGGCAAAAAGTACTAACAAAACAGAGAGGATTTTTATATGTCTGCGATTGGTTACTTCTGTTTTAATGCTTCTCTACGTGTCTTTTCGCGGTCTCTAAGTTTTTGCTGATAGAGCTTCTCCTTTTGTTTACGTTCGGCTTCACGCTTTTTGAGTTGCTCTTTATAGGCCCGTTCCTTTTCTTTAAGGAGTAATTTCCGTTCCTTGATCTTCTGTTTACGGGCAGCTTCTGCTTGCTTCAACCGATCTTTTTGTTCCTTTTCAAGCGCTTTCTCCCTGTCGGCTTTAGCTTTGAGCAAAGCTTGATTTTCAATTTCCTGCTTTTTCAGGATATCTGCACGTTCTTTCGCCTTTTGTTCCTGCAATTCCTTATCTGCCTTTTGTTTGGCTTCAAATTCTTCACGTTGCTGTTTCTTTAGGGCCTCTTCTTCTGCAGCTTCCTTTGCACGGATTGCCTGAATTTCTTTCAGAGTCAACTCTTTTGATTCAGGAACAATTGATCCGGAAATGCTATCTGCACGAAATTCGGTTTCCGGCAGTGTATCCTGTATTATATTATTCACCCGGGTACTATCCGTTGGAAGATCTATCGCCTTTTCTGTTCGATCTATTTGAAGTGAATCAATTGGTCGTTGTATGAGTTGAATTGAATCCGGAACGGCAGACTGTGTATTCGTAGAATCTGCTTGTTGATCTGTAACATCAGATACGAATGACGGTGTCGGAATCTCGGTTGTTTCGTCTGCTTGATCCATTAGCCGGATACGCCAGCGTGATACGATTTCGGGAGCTGATTCGCCAAAGTTTTCATTGAAAAAAGTAATGTATTCGTCTAATGTCTTGCCATGAATCAGCACCTCATAATTGGATTCGGAGATGGGTAGGATACCTACAGCTTTTTCGATATTCGCAGCATATCCGGATTCTGAATGGATCATACGGTAATACTGCAGAATTTCTTCCATCCCAACAAAACCACGTATAAAGAGCATATTCATTTCTCCAAAAGATTCGCTGCTTAAGTCGAACTCCTTTATCATAAAGTTGGCAAAATTATAGGAGGCTACAGTGAAAAGGAGTTGATTCAGTTCCACTTTTCCTGCCGGGTAAATTAGCAACATCCGATAAGGCTCATTTATTCCGGCAGTAAAGGTACGGGTTGAATCGATGGCGCCTGGCTCGATCCCATCTTGCAGTCCGAAGCGCATATTCCATTTCATTCCGGTAACATCCCCTTGTACCATAGAACGTCCGCGCAGGACTCCCTTGAGCATTTCGCCAGCCAGTTCAGTTACATCGGCTTGAGGATATTTCTCTACCAATGCTTTGAGAGCCTCTTTGAAACGGTTGGCATCGCCTGACTGAACATATGTTAGAGCCTCAAGGAATGTGAATTTCGGTAATAGCTTGGATAGCGGATAGGCGGTTGTTACCTTCCTGTAATTATTTCTTACATTGGTTGTGTCGCCGGCCAGGTATTGGTTATAGGTCTTTTCGTAAATGGAATCCTGTACACGGTCCATCATACGGATATTATAAGCATAATTGGGGTCTGCGACTGCCAGAGCATAATCACTTTCCGGAAAAGTTTGCATAAGCTTACTTTTGTATTGGGCTGCAAGCGAACGGTCTTCCAATCGTAATCCCATCAGATACAATTGATAATAGCTGTCTAAACGATATTTATTTTGAGGAAAGCGTCTGTCCAACGTTTCAAAGGTTTCAATAGCCAGCGGAAGGTCTTCCAGCTTGTCTTTATATATTTTCCCCATGTTAAAGAGCCCGTCGGTAATTATAAGATCCGATGCCAGGAGGTCTTCTTCCGTTAGTGGGATTTGCTGAAGGTAAAATGCCGGATCTTTTGGATCTTGAGAAGCTACAGGCGAAGGTAGAGAATCTACAGAAACTACCTGATTCCCTCTGTCGGGAGCAGTGCCTTGTACATTGTCTGAAAGCGCATTGCTATCTTGATTATCAACGAAGGTATTCATTGCTTTTTTAAGTCTGCGCCAATTGTCTTCAAGTAATCGTCTTCCCCAGCGGGTCTGAAACTGTCTTTTCCCATCGGCAACAGTTTGAGGATTGTAAAAATAAAACGAATTCTCTCCTGTTGCTACCGGCATGGTAACTGTTCGGGTTCCTGTGCCAGTACGGTTTATTCCACTTCCTTTGGCGTCCTGCTCAGCTAAGAAAGCGGCCTGTTCAGCTACTCTTTTTTGTTCTTCCTCGTCCTTTTTTACTTTATCAATAATTTTACCAATAACGGCAAGTCGTTCCGGTTCGCTCATTTTGGCAAGGATTTGCAGACTGTCTTGCAGATGAACGGCTTCAGTATGGATAACAAGCTCGTCCAGAATGACAGACTGTTTAGCAACCCGTTCGTAATCGCGATGTTTTTTATCTAGAGCAGTTAATGCTCCCAGGAAACAGGGCTGTGCTTTTTCGTAGGCACGTTGTTTGAAATAGATATCTCCGAGACGAAGTTGACAGATTGCTTTATCCAATCCGTTCCGTTTACTTTTTTCGATCGCTGATTCGTAACTTTCGATAGCACGGATTGTGTCTTGCTGACTCATATACACATTCCCGATAGCATAGTACACCTGATCTAAGTAATCTACATTCTTTTCGCTACGGGCCATACTCTGCAATCTGCGAATTACTTTAGTTGCATTTCCTCCGGGAAAAACTTCTGTCTGACGGATACGCGCTGCAAATTCCATTTCGTATGGCGGATTTGCACTGATAACCTGGCCAAAAGCTTTATAAGCCAGACCATCCAACCCTTCACCAGCATAAAGTTGACCTAGAAGATATTTCATTCGGGTACGCTGTTTCCTGTTTTTCTCAGCTTTGATGGCAGTTATAAGGTAGGGGATAGCCTCTTTGCTCTGCTTGCTTTTAATCAGATAATCTGCATATACTGAAGCATACCTGCGTTGCTTAGTTTTAGGAATGCCATTGATATTTAATTTATTCAGGATATCTTCCGACTCATACATCCACCCCAGCTCAGCATAAGACCTGGCTTGCCAGAGTTTCGCTTCGGCAACCATTTCTTCATCCTGGGCATAATGACGGGCGATATAGGAAAAAGTGGCCGAAGCCTGTAAAAAGTCGGCATTGTAAAATTGACTTTCACCCAATAGCAGCCAGCACTTCTTTAAAAATGGGTTGTACTCTTCCATCTCCTGCAACGCTTTTTGTTTGGGGTCATTTCGCCAGCCTGGTTTCTTAAGCGGTTTCGTCTGTATGGAATGGAGTTTAATGGCTTTGTTACTCTTCTCTATCGCACGGTCGAAAGATCCTCCTGTAGTTTGTTTCTCTTTAGAGAGTCCGCTTACCGGATACATAAGCAGCTGTTCGGTATAATTATCTTTATGTCCGTCTTGAAGCGATTTCATTGATTCGTCGAAGGATGTCTTGCCGTTGAAGTAGATATTATACCGGGAGGTAAAGGCATGATAAAACCTACTGGACATCGTATTTTCTTTTGTACTGCACGATGCCAGCAACACAAACACACATAATGCGCTTATATAGCCGGTCTGTTTTTTCAATGTTGCCTGTTTTAACAACTTAATAAACAGAAATGAACCTGTTTTATTGTTTTTTACGGAAGAATAATAGCCCTTTTGCCACTAAAAAGAAAATGACCAATACCAGAATGATAAAGGCTCCCGAAGGTACGTTTAATAAATAGGACAAGATTAATCCTGACAAACATCCAATAAATCCTATAAAAATACTTCCCCAGATAATCTTATTAAAATTGGATGTGAAGAGATTGACGGTTATCTGTGGCAGAGTTACCATAGACATAAGCAGCATAATTCCAACCAAACGGATAGAGAGTACAATCGTAATGGCAATAAAGCACATCATGGTATATTCCACCAGTTTTACCGGCAAACGTTGGGTTAACGCAAAGTCGTTGTCGAATGCTACGTAAAGAATTTCCCTGTGGAAAAGCACGAAAAAAACAATAAGTACAACCGACAATATACTTATCCAAAGGATATCGGTATATGAAATGGTAAGAATATTTCCGAAAAGGTAGGCGGATAGGTTAGGAGCAAACCCCGGAGTCATAAATATGGCGATAACTCCCAAAGCCATACCCAGAGACCAGAACCCGGCTATAGCCGAATCTTCCCTCACCCCCTGTTTGCGACTAACCCATTCTACTCCGAAGGCGGAAAGAATAGAAAAGATCAAAGCCGAGAGAATAGGATTTATGCCGGCAAAAAAGCCGATACCTAATCCTCCGAATGAGGCATGGGTGATTCCGCCGGTAATAAACACCAACCTTCTGGATACGATATAGGTGCCAACAATCCCACAAGCAATCGCAGTTAGAAAGCTTCCTATCAAGGCGTTTTGAAAAAATGCATATTGCAGTAGATCTGTCATACGTTAGGCGTGTATACGTCGTTCACCAAGAATCAAAAATGCTTCATCTTTCAGTGCATCGGGCAATTCGATACCCCGTAAAAGCAGGCTGCGGATCCATCCGGCCACTTCAACTTCCTGAAGCGTATAGAGAACTTCACGGAATTCTTCAACTTCATTTTCCGAATATGCATCTGCAGCGGTGCCGATGAAACGATCCAGATCTTCATCTTCGTAATATTCTATTTTCTTGCTTACAGCAGCAAGCAGGCTGTCTTTTTCGCAGGTTTCATGCTGTCCGCAGCATCCTTCAGATATCTCTTTCGGCTCGGGAATTTCTTTGATTTCTCCCCTCTCCAGCATCCCCTGCAATTTCTTATTCCGCAAATGACCAGCAATGGCGGCAAGGATGCCCAATACAATAATTCCAATAACGATAAACCACATAGAGCCAATAATTTAATCTTTAATATCAAAACCAGCTTTTAGTAAATCATTCCAAAAATTTGGATATGATTTGCTCACCACCTCCGGATCAGCAATACAGATACCCTGAGGGAGTGCAAGAGCTACCGGAGCAAAAGCCATGGCCATACGATGATCTTCATAGGTGTTGATCACCGGGTGATCCATTGGTTCGCAACGCTCTCCATTCCATTCCATCACACTGTTTCCTTCAACACTAATCAGATAGCCAAGTTTTCGCAACTCGTTACATAAGGCTTCAATGCGATCGGTTTCTTTTATTTTCAAACTCTGCAATCCAGAGAAACGGAAGTGTACGTTAAGTAACACACAAGTAACCACAAAGGTTTGTGCAAGATCGGGTTCATTCACAAAATTATGATTGAACTTCGTGCATCGGTTTCCGTTCTTTTTTAAAAGAACCCCCTTGTTTGTGTAAGAGGTTGTAATACCCAGTTGCGTAAATAGTCCGGCTACGGCCGAGTCTCCCTGTAAACTATTTTTAAACAACCCTAACAATTCAATTTCAGCATCTTGGTTCAGGGCCGCCATTTGATACCAATACGAGGCGGCGCTCCAATCGGATTCCACGGTAAAGGGGACCGGCTTATATTCCTGAGGCAATACTTTTATAGTCTGACCAGACCAATTCGCCTTCACCCCGAACTGTTCCATCAGCTGAAGGGTGAGTTGGATGTAAGGGCGGGATATTATGTTACCTTCCAGATGGATGGTAAGTCCTTTTTCCATAAGCGGGGCAACCATGAGAAGTGCCGAAATATATTGGGAACTGATTCCTCCGGACAGAGAAATCTCTCCGCCCTGCAATGCACTTCCAAAAATCCGCAACGGAGGATAACCCTCTTTCTCAATGTACTCAATACGGGCGCCTAAGGAGTTCAAGGCATCAACCAGTAGCTTGATGGGCCGGTTCTTCATGCGTTCGGTTCCGGTTATTGTCCATTCTCCCACAATTTTTGAAAGGAAAGCGGTTAAAAACCGCATAGCGGTTCCTGCTGCTTTAATGTCAAAATCGCGGCCATCCGAATTAAGGGCATTTACCATTACTTTTGTATCATCGCAATCGGATAAATTAACGATGTCGTAAGCACTGTAACTTAATGCATGTAAGATCAGTGCACGGTTACTGATGCTTTTAGATGCCGGTAACTGAATGGATGCCTGTAATTTGGAAGGCGCTTTTATCTGATATTCCATTGTCTCATCTCTGTTCGTTAGGAAGTACAAAAGTACGGATTTTTATCGGATTGTCTCCTGTTTGTTAGGAATTATGCCATCTCTTTCTTTACCTTTGTAATTCAACTGGAAAAGAACATAGGTATGATTGTGACGAGAGATACTGAGATATTGAAAGACATTGAGCTGGTGGCCACCATTGGATTCTTTGATGGAGTGCATTTGGGACATCGGTTCCTGATTGAAGAAATGCTATCAGTAGCAAGGTCCAGAAAGCTTCCTGCAGCTGTAATTACCTTTCCCGAACATCCCAGAGCAGTGCTTCATGCCGATTACCAACCCAAATTATTGAATAGCTTTGAAGAGAAGCTGATGCATCTGGAATCTACCGGAGTCGATTATTGTATCGTACTTGATTTTACTCCTGAACTTTCTCAATTGTCGGCCAAAGAGTTTATCCAAGAGATCTTGTGTAAGCGAATTCATGTGAATACATTGCTGATTGGGTACGATCATCGTTTCGGCCGTAATCGGGCGGATGGTTTTGAGCAGTATGTAAAATACGGAATGAGTTGTGGGATGGATGTGATACAGGCTTCACCCTACAGCCCCGGAATGGAGCATGTTAGTTCGTCTGAGGTTCGAAAGCAATTAGACCATTGTCGCGTAGACAAAGCTGCGGCTTTGTTGGGCTATCCATACATGATTAAAGGAAGTATTGTAAGCGGTTATAAAATTGGTAGAACAATTGGTTTTCCTACTGCCAATATAAGGGTAGACGAGCCATTTAAAGTTTTGCCGGGAATCGGGATCTATGCGGTTTGGGTAAATTTGAACGGGGTACGTTACAAAGGAATGCTGTATATCGGATGCAGGCCAACCATAGATAATAATCTGGATATGGCTCTTGAAGTCAATATTCTGAATTTTAGCGGCGACATTTACAACGCTCAGTTGGAGGTAATATTTGTTCGTTTTATGCGCGAAGATATTAAATTTGAGAGTCTGGAGGCTTTACGTGCCCAGTTAGAGATTGATCGGGAAGAGGTGGATGCGCTTCTGTCCGGATTGGAATAAACTAGTAATATTAAAACAGCAATATGGAAGCTTTTTATGATGCCTTGGATTTACTAAGCGGTATGATTCGCATTCCTTCATTTAGCCGTGAAGAAAACGATGTAGCCGATTATCTTTTTTCTCAATGGACAAAGGCTGGCCATAAAGTAAACCGCGCAGGGAATAATCTTTGGATAGTTGCTCCGGGTTTTGAATTGGGGAAACAAACCATATTGCTTAACTCCCACATAGATACGGTAAAGCCTGTAGCTGGATGGAGCAAGGATCCGTTTGCTGCCGATGCCGGTGAAGACGACCGCCTGTATGGGTTGGGAAGTAACGATGCCGGCGCCAGTGTTGTTTCATTGTATGAAGCTTTTACGATTTTAAGTAAAAAGAGCCAACCATCCAATTTGATTTTCTTAGCCTCATGTGAAGAAGAAGTTTCTGGAAAGAATGGTCTGGAATTGGCTCTTGCCGAGTTACCTCCCATTCATTTTGCAGTGGTGGGTGAGCCTACGGAGATGCAACCGGCTGTTGCCGAAAAAGGATTGATGGTGTTGGATTGTATCGCTTTGGGAAAGGCTGGTCATGCTGCCAGAAACGAGGGGGTGAATGCTATCCTTTTGGCTATGAAGGATATCGAATGGTTTACTACGTATCAATTTCCAGAAAAAAGTGATTTTCTGGGCCCGGTAAAAATGTCGGTTACGGTAATTCATGCCGGAAGTCAGCATAATGTAATTCCCGATAGATGCGAATTTACGGTAGATATCCGGACCAATGAGTTCTATACGAATGAAGCATTGTTTGATCATATAAAACAACATATAGGTAGTGAAGTGAAAGCCCGGTCTTTCCGATTAAACTCTTCACGGACCGAGGTTACCCATCCCTTTATTCAAAGAGCTATCCTTTTGGGTAAAGAGCCTTTTGGGTCTCCTACGTTGTCGGACCAGGCACTGATGCGGTTCCCTTCGGTCAAAATCGGACCGGGAAAGTCCTCCCGCTCTCATACAGCGGACGAATTTATTTGTCCTTCCGAAATAAGGGAGGCCATTGATACCTATATACGGTTGTTAGACGGATTACAACTCTGATGCATGCTTCGTAAAATAATAGAAACCATTGGCACACGTTACCTGGTCGCTTTCCTTAATCTGATACTTCTTGTTCTCAATGCACGCGCCTTGGGAATTCATGGCGTAGGACTGATTGGATTGGTATTGGCTGCAGTAAACATCGTAATGATGTGTAACAGTGTACTCAGCGGAAACACTATCGTTTATTTTATGAACCGGTATCCTTCTTTTCAGGTATTTATACCGGCCTATCTGTGGACAATTAGTATGGGAGCTTTAGCTTCTTGTATTATGTGGGTAAGCGGACTTATCCCTGAAGGGTACGGAATACATGTTTATCTGCTATCTTTACTCCTTTCTCTTACAGCTGCCAATGCGCGCTTTTTACTCGGAACAGATTGCATACGAAAATTTAATCTGACATATACATTACAGGGAGGATTGCTCTTTGTTGCTGTTCTGATTCTTTACTATGTATTTGATGTGAAAACGGTAGATGCCTATATCTGTGGGCTGTACATTGCAAATGTAACCGCATGGATAATAAGCTTACTATGGGTGATGCCTTTATTGAAGCGGGGTACATGGAACGAATTGCCATCCTTAACCTGGAATATGTTTTTGTACGGTCTTTGGGCCGGAGTTGATAACCTTGCAGAGCAATTCACCAGTCGCATTAATTACTTTTTACTGCAACGATTCAGTGGAGTTGGAAGTGTCGGCCTGTTTGATGCCGGAACCAAGGTGTCAGAAAGCGTTTGGAATATTAGCAGAAGTATTTCTTTTATCGTTTTTGGCAAAGTTGCACAAACAGAAGATGCAAATATTCAAAAGCGTATCACCATTCAGTTGGTATGGCTTACCTTGTTGGCTACTACTATTGTCATGTTGTTCGTTTTACTTATTCCGGAATTCGTATTTACATCCTGGTTATTTGGTCAGGAATTTTCCGGTATCCGGAAAGCAATCATATGCTTTACTCCGGGGGTGATTGCCTTAGCCTGTAACAGTATATTCAGCCATTTTTTTATCGGAAGCGGAAGAGTCCGTATAAGCACAATCAGCTCATTACTAGGTCTCTCTGTGTTATTGCTGACAGGCTCACTCCTTATTCCCGTATCAGGGGTGCCGGGAGCTGCTTTATCTGGAAGTGCAGCTTATCTGTCGATGCTTTCGTTTTCTATCATTCAGTTTTGCCGCATTACAAGTACCCGAGTGGGTGAATTGTTGCCTGATAAAACTGATATTACCTCCATCTGCAGAAGAATTCGGAATTTGGTTCCCCGTTCCGGACAATCCTGATCTCTTTCTTTCTCAGGCAACCGGTTGTTGCCTGATTTAATTTATGATTTGAATTAGTCCAACCAGGGGGCCGGATTTAGCTTCGTTTTTTCTTTCCAGAGTTGAAAATGCAGGATTGTTGCATTGCCATCTTCACTATCCGTAAAGATCTTCCCAATGGATTGACGGGTCGATACCCTGTCGCCGGCTTTTACATAAACCTGACTCAGGTTGCTGTAAACTGTAAGGTAATTACCATGACGGATAATTACGGAATTGTTATACCCGGGAACAACAAATACACGGGTTACCTCTCCATTAAATACGGCACGCGCATCTGCTCCGGGTGAGGTCTGGATATCAATACCGCTGTTGTTTGTACGAACATATTTCAGATCCTGGTGTTGCTGTTCACCAAAGGTGCCAACAATCGTGTGTCTGCTGGTTACAGGGTAGGGCAGGCGACCTTTATTATTGGCAAAATTATCCGATAATTTCTTTTCTTCACGGGTCATGGCATAACCGCCTTTTACATCCGCTACACGTTCCTCCCGTATGGGTTCGGGAGCTGGTTCTTCTTTTTCTTCAACATACTTTTTACCAGAAGCTTCGGCTTTTCTTTTTCGTTCTTCGCGGGCAATACGAGCTTTTTCGGCACGTTCACGTTCAGCCTTTTCCCGAGCCAAGCGAGCCTCTTCTTCGGCTTTAGCAATTTCAAGAGCAATCTGCTTCTCGATTTGTTGATTTAACGCTTCGGCCTGTTGCTTCTTTTTCTTCAGTTGAGCCTGCAGATCGCGTTGTTTCTTATTAAGTTGCTGTACTTCGGTTTTCTGAGTAGACTCTTCGTTCTCCAGTTTTTTATTTTCGGTTTCCCTTACACCCAGCAAAGCCTGCTTTTCACTTCTGGTTTTTTCCAAAGTGCTGCGTTTAAGTTCTATCTCTTTCTGTTTTTCTGAAATTTCGATAGCCTGACGTTTTTGCCAGTCGGCATATTCTTTCAGATAACGCATCCGGCGAATGGACTGTGCGAAGTTGTCGGCGGACAGGATGAAGAGCAGCTTGTCTTGCGAACTTCTTCTCTTGTACATGCCACGTACAGATTTACCGTAGTTTTTCTGTTTAGTTTTAAGCTCTCCTTCAAGACGACCAATTTCCCGGCGCATTCCATTTATTTGAGAATCTATTCCTCCGATCTCCTGATTCAGAATACTTATAACTTTTTTGCGCGAAAGGATTTGCTTGGAAAGCAGGTTAAGCCTGTTCAATGAGCTACGGGTTGATATTTTAGTTTCATTCAATAGTTGGCTTGTCATCTCAATTTCTTCCAGCGCTTTTTTTCGCTGATTTTCCAACTGCTTGACCCTTGCGGAATTCTGACTGAAAGCTACCAGTCCTGAAAGTAAGAATAATGCAATCCAACCGTATCTCATTTGCTTAAATTACTTAATGCTTTAATAATCTGCGCATAGGTGATGCGCGTATATTTAGAGGGAATGGTGAAATCCATTCTCACGGGAACGTCTGGTTCTATTTTATTGAAATTGAGAGTAAGACTACCCTTGTTTTCGTTGCCTGAAACTACCTGAGCTTTCATTCTCATTGGGAAAAATTGCGAATTGGCCTGCTGAAAATCGGTATAATCCCATTGAAGCTTCTGGCTTCCGGTAGCATTGGCAATTAACGTTGATACTAATTTTTCTTCGTTATCAGCGGTAAATGTGTAGTGCAAGCCGGTCTCGTCTTTTGTTCTTAATTCCGCCAAACCTTCATTTTCAACATAAAAAAACTGAATGAATTCTTCGGGACTGATACTCTGCTTCCCTGGTAAAAACAGGTGGTTTGTAAATAATGCCTGTAGATTGTAGAAGTTGAAGTCGACCGGAGTTTCGCCCTTCAGAGATTCATAGCTTTCCAATACATAGCGTTTATTCATCCGGTCCATCATCTTTACACTGTCAATGCTGAACTCCATCCTAAAAACCTCAATACCCAGAAAAGGCTGTACTGACAACTGAAATACGCTGTCTTTAACTATCTTCATATCCACTCTGGAACTTAAGCTCTTTCCGGGTATGTTCAAGTCTGCATTCATTCTTGCCGAAAGGGTTTGGAATTGCAATGCTTTCTGTTGAACAGAAGACATAAATACTTCTTTTTCTTTAAAAATACCCTCTCTTCCGGATGTTGCTTTACGTGCAGTTTTACATCCGCTTACAAGTATAAGTGTAGCAGTAATCAGTAAAAGTATATATTGTTTGTTCCGTTTCATTTTACAACCTCTTCAATGTAAATCTTTTCTGCAATCTTCCGGTCCAGAATTTCACTTTCCTTTCCTAGTTCTTTTGCCTTAATCCATTGTTCAACAGCTTTCTCCTTCTCTCCGCTCATGTACAGGATATCCCCGTAATGGTCGGCCAATTCCGGACTTTTGGTAGTGTCTTTACTGATGGCGCTTTCAATATAAATTTTAGCCAAAGTGTAGTTGCCCTGCATAAAAAATACCCATGCGTATGTATCCAGATAGGTACTGTTATCCGGCTGCAGTTTAATGCATTGTGCACTCATACGCTCAGCTTTTTTCAAATCTTTCTTGTCCAAAGTAAGAAAATAACTGTAATTGTTAAGTACAACAATGTTTTTGTCGTTATATTTCAAGGCCTCTTCGTAGGCTTCATATGCCTTTTCCTGATTTTTCATCTGATAATGGATGTCACCTATCTGTCCGTAGAAATCGGAGATCAGGGAGGTGTTTTCTTTATCAATAATATGAATTCCGGCCTGGTATGTTTCCAGAGCCTTCTCATATTCCTTTAACTGGTAATGGGCAATACCAAGGTAGAAATAGTATTCGGGGGCATCCGGGAACAGCTCCTGGCATTTCAGGCAAATCCGCTTTACCTCCTCCATATCGTTTGCCTTGAGAGACAGATTAAGCAACTGTTGCCAGGCACTGGCATTGTCGGGTTCCATTTCAGTAACCAGTTGGAACTGGAACCGGGCCTCTTCCGTTTTTTCCTGCATTGCAAGCAGACTTCCATACATGAGTTTGAGTTGAGTCTCCTCCGGATGCTGTTCGAGTAATGTCTGAAATAATATATTGGCCCCTTCAACATCCTGCTTGTTTTGTTGTAAACGAACAATGTAACGTGAAAGGATATTCACTTTGGTTTCCACGTCCAGATCATTATTTACCAATGCACTGCGAATCTGAGTCTCGGCGGCTTCTTTATCTCCAACCATTTCGTAGTAGTTGGCCATCGAAACTATATAATATGGATTTGCAGGATCAATCTCATGGGCTTTGTTATAGCAAAGCAGGGCTTTGTCTGTATTATTCTTTTCCAGATACAAATCTCCCATTACAATCTGGTAACGGGGTTCCATAGGATATTTTGCGGCCAGCTTTTCAATCTCTTTCATAGCCTTCTCAGGCTCATTCAACGAGTTGTAAAGCTTGTACTTTTGTATGGAGATCGCCTCATTCATACCCACACTGTTTTCCAGAGCATCGTAAGCATCAATAGCTTTTCCTATTTCTCCCTCCTGTGTAAGCGATTCGGCAAGGTAATAGTTTAGGTCCGTCTTGTCAGGAAATTTCTGAATCAGGGTTTCGTATTCGGCACTGGCATCCGAAAACATGCCTAATCCCCTGCTTACTGTGGCCAGGGCCATGCGGTAGGTGAAGTTATCCGGTGCATGATCTACCGCCTTTTGGAGTAAACCTACCGCTTTTTCAGGCTTATCCATCTCAACATAAAAAGAGGATAATTCAAATAGCACGGGTGAAGATGTCGAATCAATCTCCAGACAATGTGTAAACAAATCAAATGCCGCATCGTACTTTCCTGCGTTTTTTTGTTTTACTCCTTCATAAAAGAAATAATCCAATTTGCGCTGGATGTCGTTTCCCGGCTTCACATAAGTTGTCTGACTTTTTATTTGATTGGTTGCCGGAACCGGACTTACTGAAGCCAGAAGCATGAATATTAAGCCGGAAGGTATGATTCGTTTCAACATGTGCAAGCTTATTTTCGTATGTTCTTAATCTGATTAATGCTTTCCGGTGTGACCAAAGCCTCCGGCTCCCCTTTCGGTTTCATCCAACAATTCAACCGGCTCCCATGCAACATGTGCATGTGTGGCAATTACCATCTGGCAAATCCGTTCGCCATCCTGAACAGTAAAAGGCTCATTGGAAAGGTTGACAAGGATAACTCCGATCTCCCCTCTGTAATCGGCATCAATTGTTCCGGGGGTATTCAGAAGCGTGATGCCATGTTTAATGGCAAGACCGCTGCGTGGCCTCATCTGGGCTTCGTAACCTTCGGGCAAGGCTATAAACAGACCTGTTGGTATAAGCTTTCTCTCCAATGGATTAAGCACCACCGGTTCAGAAAGGTTTGCCCGGATATCCATCCCGGCCGAAAGAGGCGTCGCATATCCGGGAAGGGGATGATGCGACTTATTTACTATTTCTATTTTCATCTGTGCTTATTGATTAACAGGCACGAAGATACAATATTTCTCAGTTCTTCCAATCTCCGTTCTCTTTTATTAACTCAACTAAGCGTTCTACGGCCTCATTTTCAGGAATATTTTTTTGTACACACACTTTCCCTTTATATAAACTGATCCTTCCAACCCCTGCACCAACATATCCGTAGTCGGCATCGGCCATTTCACCGGGCCCGTTAACAATACACCCCATAATGCCTATTTTTAGTCCTTTGAGGTGAGAAGTTGCCTTTTTTACCTTTGCAATGGTAGTCTGCAGGTTGTAAAGGGTTCGTCCGCAACCCGGACATGAGATAAATTCGGTCTTACTGATACGCACCCTGGTAGCTTGAAGGATACCAAACATACAGTTGTCCGTTACCAGAACATTCCCATCCTGATTTATCAACATGATCCCATCGCAGAATCCATCTAAAATTAATGCCCCCAAATCGGCAGACGATTTTATTTGAAGTGTTTCTACATCCGTTTCCTTATACTCGCGGTTTAAAATAACAGGAACATCGCATCCGTAGGCCATAAGCTTATGCATAAAAGCTCGTTGAGCTCCTAATCCGTTTGCATGATGAGAGCTTAAAATTACGACCGCAGATGGGTCATTCTTTAAAATAGCAAGCATCTCTTCATTTAAATCCGCATAAGTAAGACGAATGAACTTGATTGACGCATTGTAGCTATGCATTTCTGCCGCATTGGAAGCAACAAAATAGGGGAAGACATTCTCTTTTTCTTTCCATCTATGGGCATCGACAATAAACTTAATATTGTCTGGAAGACTATCTGGGGTTACTGCCCCCACGTAAACATAGTCTGGCTTGGCTTCTGGATTGAATTCAAAGTTTAATCCGTTGCTCCTGTCCGACACAACAACGGGAATGCCCTCACCCCCAATACCTTCTACGATCCTACTTTTTCTGCGTGCCGGTTTTATCTTGTCGAATCCCGGGGCGACAGTTCCCTCCACACTTGGAGCTCCAGCTCTTTTTTGTACATATTCTGCTAATTTACGAGCTACCGGAACTTCTGCCTCGGGCTCTTCGCTGAGTGAAACCCGTATAGTGTCGCCAATTCCATCGTGAAGCAATGTGCCTATGCCTACAGCCGATTTGATTCGTCCGTCCTCGCCGTCGCCTGCTTCCGTAACACCTAAGTGCAAAGGATAAGCCATTCCCTCGGCATCCATGGTCTTAACCAACAGACGTACTGTCTGAACCATAACCACCGTGTTGGATGCTTTGATTGAGATTGCCACATTATGAAAATTTTCTTCCCGGCAGATTCTCAAAAATTCCATGCAGGAAGCTACCATGCCTTCAGGTGTATCGCCGTAACGGCTCATAATACGGTCCGATAAAGAGCCATGATTTATACCGAGTCTGATAGCGGTGTTATGTTGCTTGCACAAATGAAGGAAAGGAATGAAGCGTTCCCGGATTTTTGCGATTCCGGCATTGTATTCCTCATCGGAGTATTCTCTGATGTTAAATATTTTACTATCCACATAATTACCCGGATTGATACGTACCTTCTCCACTACCTGAGCAGCGGCATCTGCAGCTTTGGGGTTAAAGTGAATATCGGCAACAAGCGGATTTGTATATCCTCTCCGGGCGAGTTCCTGTCTTATCACACCCAGGTTTTCGGCTTCCCTGATTCCCTGAGCCGTGAACCGGACATAATCTGCTCCGGCATCGATGATGCGTATGGCTTGTTCGACACATGCATTGGTATCCAGGGTGGATACATTGGCCATTGACTGAATAAGGATGGGGTTGTTGCCACCCAGTTGTTTGTTTCCTATCTGAACAACCGACGATTGCCGGCGATTATAATTGAAATAATCCATCTGTATTATGCATTAGTGAATAACAAGGAGTCTTCTCTTTGTTAATTAACAAGGGGCAAACCTTTTGGTTCGCCCCCGATCTGTTAATTTGTTTTATACGTGTAAGAAACCTTGGCGAGGTCTTCATTCGCCTGAATGATTTTTTTCTTCAGATCCTCCTTATATTGATCCAATTTTTCCTGCAGTTTGTCATCTCCTACAGCAAGCATCTGGACAGCCAGAATACCCGCATTTAGTGATCCGTTGATTCCAACGGTTGCAACAGGAATACCCGGAGGCATCTGTACGATGGCCAGCAATGCATCCATGCCGTCGAGTGAAGCATTGATAGGTACTCCAATCACCGGAAGGGTGGTCATGGAGGCAATCACGCCACACAGATGGGCAGCCATGCCTGCAGCAGCGATTATAACCTTAATGCCACGTCCTTTGGCATTTTTGGCAAACGCTTCAACTTCTGCTGGTGTACGGTGTGCCGACAAAGCATGCATTTCGAAAGGGACCTGCATCTCGTCCAGAAATTTGGCAGCCTTTTCCATTACCGGAAGGTCGGATGTGCTACCCATTATTATACTAACTATCGGAGTCATTTTTTTATTTAGCAATTAATTGTTCATAATCAGCTGCAGAAAGCAAGCTGTCCAATTGGGCCGCATCTGCAACCGAAATCTTAATAATCCATCCTTCTCCGTATGCATCTTCATTGATAAGCTCAGGCTTTTCTTCCAATGCACCGTTTACTTCAAGCACTTCGCCGGAAACAGGCATAAACAGATCAGAAACTGTTTTAACCGCCTCAATGGAGCCAAACACCTCTTCAATCTCAACGGTTTCACCTTCTGTCTGAACGTCAACATATACAATGTCGCCTAATTCACTTTGTGCGTAATCAGTAATACCCACATAAGCCACGTTGCCTTCAACGCGGATCCATTCATGATCCTTTGTGTACTTTAGTTCTGCAGGGAAAATCATAATTCTAGTATTTTATTAGATGAATAAATAGATATAACTCAAAATCGATGCTGTAAAGGTACAGAAAAATCCCAGTATAAAACCAGCATAAACCTGCATTGGTGTATGTCTGCCAAGAAAAATTCTGGAAGTGCCAACCAACCCGGCAATAATGAAAAGCAGGATAAAGGCCCAATAAGGATTTTGCTGATGCAGTCGGCATATTCCCATTATGGCACCAATGAGTCCGCCAATCCCCATAAGGTGGGCACTTATTTTCCAGAAAATATTGATCGCCATGCCGATAAGTAAACTAATTGCTGTCGCTCCCAGCAATACAAGAATCCATACGGGCATCATCAGCTTTAGCATAAGATAAAAACAGGCTCCTATGGAGACTATAAAAATGAAATAGGGCACAAAGCGCTCCTTCCGGTCGGTCAGTTCCAAATCCCCTGCTGCTCCGCTTTTAACAAAAAGAAGAATAAAGAAACCGGGCATTACAGCCGTGCTAATAAACGCACCCCCTGCAATAACGAGCTTCATGGATAATGGATAGATGGCCAGATAGGTAAAAGACAAGGCCAATATCATTCCATACGTAACCATTAACAGCGGATGGAAAAGGATGGACGTTATGTTAGCAAATAGTTTCATTGTATCTTTATTAAATTTCTTTTCTGAGTCTGGCCACAGGCAACCCCAGTTGTTCTCTGTATTTTGCTACGGTGCGCCGGGCAATCAGATACCCTTTTTCCGTTAGTATCTTTGTGAGTTCCTCATCTGTAAGCGGCTTACGTTTGTCTTCTCCCTCTATGCATTCCTTTAGTATTTTTTTTACTTCCCGGGTCGAAATCTCTTCTCCGGTATCCGTTTGCGTAGATTCGGAAAAGAAATACTTAAGAGGATAGATTCCAAAATTGGTTTGCACATATTTACTGTTGCTCACCCTTGAAATTGTTGATATGTCGTAACCGCATCTTTCTGCAACGTCTTTAAGGATCATAGGCCGGAGCGTTCCCTCATCTCCCGTCAGAAAGAATTCGGTCTGCAGCATGATGATGGTTTCCATAGTTCTGGTCAATGTTTCCTGACGCTGGCGTACAGCATCGATGAACCATTGGGCCGAATCAAGCTTTTGTTTTACAAACTGAACCGCGTCGCGCATATCGGATGTCTGGTTTGCCTTGTTACCCGTATAATCCTGAAACATGGCAGCATAATCTTTATTGATCCGCATTTCCGGAATTCCACGGTTATTCATGGTAAGGATCAGTTCTCCGTTGGAAGCCTCTACTAAAAAATCGGGGATAACCTGACTAAGTACGGTGTCCATACTGTCGCCCCACGCTGCTCCGGGTTTCGGATTAAGGGATGTGATTTCGTGAATTGCTTTTTTTAAAGATTCCTCGTCAACCTGCAATCCTCTTACTATTTTATCGTAGTGCTTACGGGTGAATTCATCGAAATATTCTTTCAACACCCTTATTGCCAACTGGCAATCGCTGTTATTATTTCCTTTCTCCAGTTGAATCAGCAAACACTCCTGCAGGTTCCGGGCTGCTACGCCTACAGGTTCTAAGTCCTGAATCACCAGAAGAACCCCTTTCACCTGATCAATGGTCACCTCTTGACCCGCCTGAAAAATCAAATCGTCGGCAATCGCTTCCAGATCCCGGCGCAAGTACCCGTCATCATCTATATTGCCAATAATATATTCGGCAATCTTCATTTCTGTCTCCGGTAATTCACGCAATCCAATCTGCTGTAAAAGGAACTCGTTCAGCGACTGACTTACCGAAAATGGAATATCCTCCTTTTGTTCTGCTTTTCCTCTGATCTCCTGAAGTTTGTAATCAGGGATATCCTCCTCACTCAGGTAATCGCCTAAGGCCAGATCCGTTTCCGATTCGGACACACTCCCTTCATCGGAGAAATCTGTATCGTCAGACTTTTCAAAGTCATCCTGTATCTCTCTACCTTCCTCCAGGGCCGGATTTTCTTCAAGTTCATGCTTAATGCGCTCTTCAAGCTCGATGGCCGGAAGTTCAAGAAGCCTGATTAGCTGAATCTGCTGAGGCGAAAGCTTCTGTTGTAACTTTTGTTGTAACTGTTGTTTCAACATACCTGTACTCACTCTGAATTAATGCATACGCAAATATAACCTCTTTATCCGAAAAAGCGGAGAGATAAGGCTGAATAGTAACAAATACAACTTACTTTTTAATTCCCAGTTCCTTTTCATAGGCTGCTTTGTCGTTTATCAGCTTCAATGCCTGATTGTATATTTCGTTGTCGTCATTTATAACCTGGAAATATTCATTCATGTCAAAAAGATCACGGGCAATCAAGGCTTTGACCTGCAACGTAATCAATGCTTTGGAACGATTGAATTCGTCTTCCTTGTAAGGTATTTTTTCGCCATTGGCAAGCGAGATCAGCTCATCAATCAACGTTTGGGGAACTTCGAACTTTTCTTTGTAGGCGGCAATCGAGTCGAATTTTTTACCTAATTCCGTTCTGTTGTGGTCGATAAAGTTCATGGCCACCCTGTTTACCAATCCAGCAGCTACCAGGTTTCTATGATAATCGGTGTAGCGGGTTGTGTCTACCGGAACAAAAACATCGGGCATGATACCGCCACCGCCATACACATCTCTCTTTGTGATCAGTGTACTGTATTTCATAGAATCGGGGAAATGGATACTGTCTGCATTCGTAAGTTCTCCGCGGTTATATCTTTCAATCAGTTCCCGGTTATACAGAGCTTTATCCCCATTTTCGTATGGTTTCTGGATACAACGACCTGTAGGCGTATAGTAGCGCGAAACAGTAAGGCGGATCATCGATCCATCGGGTAGGGGAATGGGTTTTTGAACCAATCCCTTGCCAAAGGTACGTCTGCCGATGATTACACCTCTGTCCCAATCCTGTACGGCTCCGGATACAATCTCGCTGGCAGAAGCAGAAGCCTCGTCCACCAATATTACAAGCCGTCCGTTCTCGAACAATCCTTTTTTGCTGGATTTGGCATCTTCACGTCTTTGTTTCGATCCTTCGGTATAAACAATCAGTTTATCGTCCGCCAGAAACTCATCTGCCAGATCAATCGCAATATTTAAATATCCTCCACCGTTAGACTGCAGGTCCAGAATCAGCTGCTTCATGCCTTTTTTCTGTAGTTTCTGAACGGCTTCCCTGAACTCGTCGGCTGTGGAAGCTGCAAAACGGTTTAACTTAATGTAACCTGTCTGTTTGTCGGCCATATAGGCAGCATCCAGACTATATACCGGAATCTTGCCGCGAATGATTTTAAATTCAATCAGTTCGGGATTGTTCTGTCGTAATACCTTAACCTTTACCAATGTTCCTTTGGGACCTCTAAGTCGCTTCATGATGTCTGGAGTTTTCATCTTAACGCCGGCTATCAAGGTATCGTTAACCGAAATAATACGATCTCCGGCCATTAGTCCCACTTTCTCGGACGGACCACCGGGGATTACCTGAATCACATATAGTGAATCAGTAAGCATATTGAACTGAATTCCTATTCCTTCAAAATTGCCCTGCAACGGCTCAGTCATCTCCTTGGTCTCTTCTTTGTCCATATAGGTGGAATGCGGATCCAGTTTTTCAAGCATACCACGTATGGCATCTTCGGCCAACTTGCCTTCGTCTACGGTATCAACGTATAAATTAGATATGGCATATAGAGCCAGGGAAAGTTTACGGGCATCCTGGTTGCTGTTCTGAGCTGTTACAGAAGTAAAGCAAAAGGCTATCAGAAAAAGGGACAATAGGTGTTGTTTCATTGTTTTATATTTATGTCAACATTACTAAACAAGACTTCCGGCTGTACGAAACAGCCGGTATCATTAAAATAATTCGGTTTCTTTAGGAACAAATAGTGAAATATCCTTTCCGTACCGCAGCAATTCGCGAACGATACTGGAGCTGATATGTGTATGTTCCGGTTCGGTAAATAATATGAAAGTTTCAATACCGGCCAGCTTCCTGTTTACGTCGGCAATGCTTTTTTCGTATTCAAAGTCATTTACGGTACGGATACCGCGCATAATAAATTCGGCGCCCATTTCGCGGGCAAAATCCACTGTAAGCGAATTATATTGTCTTACGCTTACCCTGGGTTCGTTTTTGTATAAGGCCTGAATGGCGGCAATACGCTTTTCCAGCGAGAAGTAGGTAAGCTTCTTATCGTTTATACCGATGGAAATCACAATTTCGTCTACCAGGTTAAGCCCACGGGTAACCAGCGACTGATGTCCGATGGTAAATGGATCGAACGTTCCGGGGAAAAGCGCTATACGTTTCATACTATATCTTCTTCTACAACCAGGTTGTCAATAATAAAGTTTTGCCGTTCCATTGTGTTCTTTCCCATATAGAACTCCAACATATCTTTCACCAGGTCTTCTTTTTTCATTGTTACCGGATCCAGACGTATGTCTTTTCCGATAAAGTTTTTAAATTCATCCGGAGATATTTCACCCAATCCTTTGAATCGGGTAATTTCCGGATTTTTTCCAACAGCAGCCATCGCTGCCAACCGTTCCTCTTCACTATAACAATAGAAGGTCTTCTGTTTGTTGCGAACCCTGAAAAGAGGTGTTTGCAGGATGTACACATGATTTCGTTTAATCAGATCCGGAAAGAACTGCAGGAAGAATGTGATCAGCAATAAACGGATATGCATCCCGTCCACATCGGCATCGGTTGCAATAATCACTTTATTGTAGCGTAAACCTTCCAGTCCGTCTTCTATATTCAACGCAGCCTGCAACAGATTGAATTCCTCATTCTCGTAAACGATTTTTTTAGTGAGGCCGAAACTGTTAAGCGGTTTTCCTCTTAAGCTGAATACGGCCTGCAGATTCGGATCCCGGCTTTTGGTGATGGAGCCACTGGCAGAATCACCCTCAGTTATGAATATGCAGGTTTCCTCTGTTAAGTCACCTTTCGGATCGTTCAGGTGGATACGGCAATCCCTTAGTTTCTTGTTGTGCAGATTAGCTTTTTTTGCTCTTTCCCTGGCCAGTTTAGTTACACCGGCAATGGCTTTGCGTTCTTTTTCGCTTTCCAGAATCTTCCGAAGCAATGCATCTGCCGTTTCGGCATCTTTGTGAAGGTAATTGTCAAGTTCCTTTTTCAGGAAGTCACCGATAAACTTGGCAACGGTTGGTCCACCCGGTCCGATATCCCTTGAACCCAGCTTTGTTTTCGTCTGACTTTCAAAAACCGGTTCTTCCACCTTGATACTGATAGCCGCCACAATTCCCGAACGAATATCCGAGTAATCGAAGTTCTTGGAATAAAACTCCTTGATCACACGGCTTACCGCCTCCCTGAAAGAAGATAGGTGAGTACCACCCTGGGTAGTATGCTGACCGTTTACAAACGAATAATATTCTTCGCCGTACTGATTGCTATGGGTAATCACCACTTCGATATCTTCTCCTTGCAGATGGATAATCGGATAGAGAGGATCCGTGGTCATATTCTCATTGAGCAGATCCACCAAACCATTTTTGGAATGAAACTTTTTCCCGTTATATATGATGGATAGTCCGGAATTCAGAAAAACATAGTTCTTCAGCAAAGATTCGATGAATTCGCTTTTGTATTCGTATTCCCTGAAAATTTCTTTGTCGGGAACAAAATAAACCAGTGTACCGTTTGCTTCGCTGGTCGGCATAATGTCCGACTCTTCTGTAACCACGGCCTTGCTATATTCTACCCGTTTGCATTCTCCGTCCCGGTGACTTGTTATCAGGAAGTAGCTGCTCAGAGCGTTAACGGCTTTGATACCCACTCCATTCAACCCTACCGACTTTTTAAATGCCTTACTGTCGTATTTGGCACCGGTGTTCATCTTGCTTGAAACATCTATAACCTTTCCCAGAGGAACACCCCGGCCGTAATCCCTTACAGAAACGGCTCCCTCTTCTACGGTAACCTCGATAGATTTACCGTATCCCATCATATATTCATCGATAGAGTTATCCAGCACCTCCTTCAATAATACATAAATACCATCGTCTGCATAACTACCATCTCCCAGTTTGCCAATATACATCCCGGGCCGGCGGCGGATATGCTCCATCCAGTCCAGCGTGCGGATATCGTCTTCGTTATACGCAGTAAGCTGTTGTATTGTTGAATTCAGTTCATTCATAGTCTGTCTCTCTCTTATTTTAACTCTTTTATAAATGCACGTCTTGTTTTGTGATGCTCACGTTTGAAATAATCCCATTGAGCCTGAACAGCGCTGTTGGTCTCCAGTTCCGGATTACTTTCTCCGTACTCTACCCCCAGACTTCTGTAAATTGGAATCAGGTCGTTAAATATCAACGCATTTACACCTTTGTTCTGATATTCGGGCAACACTCCGATCAGGTAAAGATCCACAACTTTAGGTTTTGTCTTCAATGCTTTAAGCAGGTGGATAAACCCGAAAGGAAACAGACTTCCTTTTGCCTTTTTCATGGCTTCGGACAGGCTGGGCAGGGTAATGCCAAAACCGATCACCGCATCATCTGCTTCACGAATTATCAAAGTAACCAAGTCCAGACGGAGCATGGGGATATACATTTTTACATAATAATCGATCTGCTTTTGCGTAAGCGGAACAAAGCCATACAGGGGCGTATACGCCTTATTAAGCGTATCGAATATTTGTTGAACGTAAGGCATAATGTCTTTGGTTCTGGTAAATTTCATCACCTTTAAACCATGCTTCGCCTTTACAATTTCGGCAATACGTTCGTGTTTCTCCGGAGTCTTTTCCGGGATATAGATTTTGAACTCGTGCCAGTCCTGATCTTTCACATATCCCAGCCGTTCAAGATGCACCGGATAATAAGGATAGTTGTAAATTGTAGCCATGGTAGCCAACTGATCAAATCCTTCAACAAGCATACCTTCCTGATCCAGATCGGTAAATCCCATCGGACCGTGCACGGCATTCATCCCTTTGCTTTTGGCCCAGTTCTCCACAGCTGCAAAAAGAGCATCAGCCACCTCCTTGTCATCGATGAAATCTACAAAGCCAAACCGGGCATGGTTTTGTTTCCAGATCTCGTTGCTTTTCCGGTTTATAATACCCGCAATACGGCCCACAATCCTTTTGTCGCGCAACGCCAGAAAATAGATTGTTTCACAAAGCTCAAAAGCCGGATTTTTATCCCGGCTTAAAGTAACCATCTCCTCTTCAATTATTCCGGGCACATGGTAAGGACAATCCTTATATAACTCTATGTTGAACTTAACAAACTGCTTAAGCTCCTTCTTGCTTTTAACTTCTTTAATTTCTACGCTCATCCGTTCGTACGTGTTTGACTGGCAAATGTAAACATTTATTTCAAAAGCAAGTGAAACAGATTGAAAGAAAAGCAATATGACTCATGCAGACTCTGCTTAGCTATCTTGCTAACATTCTTTAGATTCGGGGTAGGAATTTTTGTATTTTTATTATCTTTGTCGACAAATAATTTAAACGTTATAACATGCTGCGATGATAGCTGAATACGTTTAGATACGCCGGAAAGAAACAAATTAGTGGAAAAACTAAATTTTATAAACAACAAAACACAAAAAATCATGCGTAAAATCACATTTGGTCTTTTGCTGTGCAGCTTTGCCCTGCAAAGCTTCGCGGTACATCCACCATTGGCGGGATTTAATTACGGAACTCAGTCTGCACCTGCAGGAGACGAATGGCAATCTCCCGAGAATTTATCTTTGAACAAGGAGCAGCCGCGAGCCTACTTCTTTTCATTCCAGGACCGGGAAAGTGCCCGTAAGGTATTACCCGAAAACAGCAGCTACTGGCAATCACTTAACGGTAACTGGAAATTTAACTGGGCGCCCGATCCGGATTCTCGCCCGAAGGATTTTTACAGGACGGACTACAACGCCACTACGTGGGATAATATTCAGGTGCCTTGCAGCTGGAACATCGTTGGAATACAAAAAGACGGAACGCTCAAATACGGGGTGCCTATTTATGTAAATCAGCCGGTAATATTCCAGCACAGCGTGAAAGTGGACGATTGGCGTGGTGGAGTGATGCGTACACCGCCTGCAAACTGGACCACCTTCAAGCACCGTAACGAGGTAGGTTCTTTCCTTCGTGATTTTGAAATTCCTCAAAACTGGGATGGCCGGGAAGTGTTTATCAGTTTCGACGGCGTTGATTCTTTCTTCTATCTGTGGATTAACGGTCAATATGTAGGCTTTTCCAAAAACTCACGCAATACAGCCAACTTCAATATCACCAAATACCTCCGTAAGGGAAAAAATATAATTGCTGCAGAAGTATACCGCAGTTCTGATGGCTCATTCCTGGAAGCTCAGGATATGTTCCGTTTGCCGGGAATCTTCCGTACGGTTGCACTTTATTCGACACCCAAACTACAGGTGCGCGACCTTAATGTGATTCCGGATTTGGACAATACCTATACCAACGGATCTCTTGCTATCAGTGCAGATATCCGTAACCTGGGGAATAAAAAGGCAAAAGGATATAAGCTGGTCTACTCGCTGTATGCAAACAAACTGTATTCGGACGATAATACGTTGGTATCCGAAGCAACCGCAACTGCCAGCATCCCTGTAGTGGAAGCCTCTCAGCAGGCCGATGCACAAAAAGTAGTGATGCAGGTGCAGAACCCTAATAAGTGGTCGGCCGAATTCCCTTACCGCTATACGTTGGTTGCCGAACTGAAAGACGCAAAGAATAAAACCGTCGAAACTGTTTCAACCATTGTTGGCTTCCGTGAAGTTGAGATAAAAGACACACCGGCATCAGAAGATGAATTCGGCTTGGCCGGACGATATTATTACGTAAACGGTAAAACCGTAAAATTAAAAGGGGTTAACCGTCACGAAACCAATCCGGGTGTTGGTCATGCCATTACCCGCAAGATGATGGAAGACGAAATTATGTTGATGAAGCGCGCCAATATCAACCACGTGCGTAACGCCCATTATCCGGATGATCCTTATTGGTATTTCCTTTGTAACAAGTACGGAATATATCTGGAAGACGAGGCAAACATTGAATCGCATCAATATTATTATGGAGCCGCCTCTCTTTCTCATCCGGTAGAATGGAAAAATGCCCATGTGGCCCGTGTTATGGAGATGGTACACAGTAACATCAACAATCCTTCCATCGTAATCTGGTCGTTGGGTAACGAAGCCGGACCGGGTAACAACTTTGTAGCCGCTTACGATGCTTTGAAAAAGGTTGACCTTTCCCGTCCGGTTCAGTACGAGCGTAATAACGATATCGTGGACATGGGCTCCAATCAGTACCCCTCAATCGGATGGATGCGCGGAGCGGTAAAAGGAACGTACAATATCAAATATCCGTTTCACGTTTCGGAATATGCCCATTCTATGGGAAATGCCTGTGGAAACCTGGTTGATTACTGGGAAGCAATCGAGTCGACCAACTTCTTCTGCGGTGGAGCTATCTGGGACTGGGTGGATCAATCCATGTACAATTACGATAAGGAAACCGGAAAGAGATACCTTGCTTATGGAGGCGACTTTGGTGATACCCCCAACGACGGTCAGTTTGTGATGAATGGAATTGTTTTTGGCGATCTGGAGCCGAAGCCACAATACTATGAAGTAAAGAAAGTATACCAGCACATCGGAATTACAGCGAAATATATTCGGAAGGGCGAATTCGAGATTTTCAATAAATACTATTTCAAGGATCTATCGGATTACGATGTAAAATGGTCGCTTTACGAAAACGGAAAAGAGGTTCAACAAGGTAATGTAAGTCTTGGCGAGGTTGCACCCCGTACCAAAATCACGGTATCGTTGCCATACCGTTTCGATAATCTGAAGGAAAGTGCAGAATACTTT